>Ga0247839_1000013_pt1 | contig 285682 bp, 265 predicted proteins | sample LaCruzMarch2015__6_FD_192405 | JGI IMG/M metagenome (GOLD analysis project Ga0247839, IMG submission 192405) | Freshwater microbial communities from meromictic Lake La Cruz, Castile-La Mancha, Spain - LaCruzMarch2015_16m | ecosystem: Environmental > Aquatic > Freshwater > Lake | place: Spain...
GTACTTGCGCTGGCCGTGTGATTGAAGAAAGCTGGGAGATGAATTATTAGATTACGTCTTTGCGAGACGTAAAACAACGGCCTTTATATAAGGAATATCTGTGTAGAAAACCCACGCCTCGCAATGACGTGCTTGTACGTGGGAGATTGCTTAGTGCCCTCAAATTTTTTCAACATATAAAACCCGCGTCTAGCAATGACGGTCAACTATTTGTTAAACACCAAAAACATTTCTTTTAACAATCTATATCCTTGCAAAAATGTTTTATAGTCTATTTTTTCATCTTTTGAGTGCATGTTAAAAATATCCGCCATACCGACTAAAAACGGGCAGATTGTTTCATTTTTTGCGTTTTTGTTTTTTGCGTAAATGTGGGTTTCAGCTCCAGCATGGAAAGAGGAAATATCTTGCTTAATTCCCAATTTTTTACAAGCGATTGTGTGGATTTTTTCGATTGTATCATCTGATGACTTCTCGAATGGCGGTAGGTGCTGGGAAAAGACTATTTCAGCTTTAGCTAGTTCACCGTATTTTTGGTTAAATCCAGAAATTTCATTTTCGATTATCTGTTTCAGTTGGTTTTCTTTTTCCACACTGGCACTTCTGATTGAGTAACAAGCTTGGGCGCTCGTGTTTATTACGTTGGTGACCGCGTTTTCCATAAAGTAGCCCATATAGTCGCTTAGGATTAAATGGGCGGAAAGAACTGTGGAAACCGTGTTTTGAATATTGCCGCCGATGACAGTTCCCAAATTAATTGAGGTAATCGTTCCGGTTTCGTCAGCAAAAAATACACCCTGTGGAATTTTTGAGATTATATCTGCAATCAATTTCGCCGCGTTAAGTCTGTTTTTGTCGTGAATATCAATGCCTGAGTGCCCACCGATGGCCGTTTCGACCTTTAAAAGCCCGTTTGTATAGCTGGCACCAGAGACAAGCAATTGACCTAATTTATCCGCATCCAGCACAAGTGCATACTTCGACTGAATCTTCTTGAAGTCAATTTGCTTAATTCCGCTCATGCCATGTTCTTCGTCTCTAGTGAAAATAATTTCCAGACCGCCATGTTCGACTTCTTTGTTCTGTGATAATTCTAAAGCTAATAACAGCGCGCAAGCAACTCCGGCTTTATTATCGGCACCCAATGTTCTAGTTTTGTCCGTTTGGATAAAATCCTCAAAAACATCAATATTTATTGGTGAAAAATCACCGACCACATCCATATGTGCGGACAGTAGGATTGGTTGTTTTGCCAAATTCGTCCCCGGTATATTAATAAACAGGTTTTTGTAATTGTCTGGTTCGCATGAAAGACCGTTTTTATCCGAAAATTCCTTTATCCATTCAATTACTTTTTCCTCTCTTAGAGATGGAGATGGGATTTGTGCAAGCTCGCAAAATATTTCTATAAGCTTGTTTTGTTTTTTTAATTCATTAATCTGCATTGAAAAACCTTCCACTTGTACCACCCTCTCCTACTTGGATTTTGACGTTTTTTAGACATTTTGGACATCTACCTACATAGGCAGTACCAGCTTTATTTTTATAAATTCTTGAGTAAACCGAGCAGCAATTGAACATTATTCCAAGATAATTTGTTTTTGGTACAGTTTTTTCTTCCGGCATAATTACCCCCTTATTCTAAAAAATCTTCTTTTAGTCTTAAGATTAGGATCTACGATATTACATTGAAGTTGTGGCGAAAGTATTTTTGACTTATCAAAGACGCTTATAGCCAGTGTGTCTGAGTAACTGTTGGTTAAATGTGCGTAATCAAAAACTATGACCCCTTTTGCTCCAATTTTTCTAGATTCGTGTATTTGTCGAAGTAAATCTTCGTTGGAGCCGTTCATAAAAGTTATAAATAAACCAGCGTAGAGATTCGTTTTCGGCGTTTTATTTCTATTCACATCCTGCATCATTATGCTTGCAGTTTTTGCATCGCAGGTTAATAATAGCGGAGTAAACCCGTCAACGTAGTCATTTGTAGACCAACTTTTCCAGTCTTGTTGTTTTGTTTCAAGTGCTTTTTGTCGGTCGGGAAAAATTACAGCCGTGAGTAAGATATTTTTTGCACGTGTAAGTTTGCTTATTTTGCAGACAAATTCTGTTATTTTGTCTTGTCTGTATTTGTCCCACATTGGCCAAAGCTCATCGCTGGTATCTAGTTCAGTCGGGTCTTTTCCGTATAATGTTTTGAATTCATTTCTTGCATATTCCGTGTAGCCCCAATTTGAAAGGTCATAACCAGGGAACTTTGCAGCAACTGATTGTGGGTATCTTATATAGTCAAGATTTATACCGTCAGGCTGGTAGTTACAAATTATTTCATTAATTAAGTCTTGTAAGAAGTCCTGTACTTCTGGATTTGCAGGATCTATAAAGTATCCGCCGTGCTCTGATAATGAAGGGGTCGGAGTACCCGAAGCATAGCTTCTTTTTGTTGTATTTGCCCAGGAAGAATTTACGGCAATTATGCTTGAAGGGTTGCTTGAAGGGGCTTGGTTGCCGACATAAAATGTCTCGAACCAAATATTCACTTTTATGTTACGTTTGTGGGCTTCGGTTATCCAAACTTTTAAAGGATCGAACCCTAGAAATTTTTCGTTTTGCTGGGTGAATTTGTAATTTGCCATCGTTTTACTTGGGAAAATTGTTTTTCCGTGAAAATAAGTTTCCACGAAGACGTTGTTGATTCCAGAAGCCTGCATTCTGTCAAGTGTACGTACTATTTCTGCCTCAGATGTTTCTGTAGGTCTTATCCACGTGCCTTTCAGCTCGTCCTGACTGTATGGAATTGAATGTGCGAGCGCCAAATTAGCCGTTTCTATTGCCAATGCGGAATATTTTTGAACTCTTTTCGAATCTCTAAGTGCCTTTTCTAAATACTCTCTTGCCTTGTCAATATAAGCACATGGGGTTTTGTAGTCGTACATATAAGAGGATTGTTTATAATAATCTATAATTTCTTCGGCTTCTTTAATTTTCTCTTTTGCACCGTAAATGAAACTGTCAGAAGTCACGTATACTGTTAAGTCATTGGTGTCTTTATTCACATAGACTTTGGCGCCGACGATGATATTTTCATTCATCCATTTTTTTGCTGAGCCATGTCCGCTTATAACAAGCCCATCTTCTGGAATCATAGAATCTGCGCCACTAAGAGCCGTTACTATGTTTCCGTTTACGATGGCTTCGGAGCCAAATTCGTTCGTGTTTGTTCTAAATCCGTACAATGGTGTGTAAACAACCATTTGACCCGCGCCTCTAAGGCCAGGGTAAAAGCTTCCGGATGTGTTGGTCAAAACGGTGGGGTCGATTGCATTTAGAGCATATTCTTTTTGACTGAATATTATTTCGTTGTTATTGATTTTGGGCACAGGAAGGTTGTTAACCTGAATAATGTCATCAGCTTTTACAAAATTCATAAATTGCCCTAAAATTACTATAAGCAATAAAATTAATTTAAATTTTATTCTGTTCATTTTTCCCCTTTGTACCCCAATGTCCCATTTTATCTATTTGAAAATTTATTTTATTTTCTTAAATAAATAATACTGTGAATCACCATAATTTAAGTCATCTAATAGGCGTATTTTCTCGTATAATTCATTATTTTTTGGCTGAAATTTCATTGCGTTTATGTAAAATATTTTTGCGGTCTCTATATTAGCTAATTTTTCATAAATTACACCTAATCTGTAATTAAGTACGTAATTTTTTGAAAGCCCGCCTTTACGCGCGGCGTTATAGTGAAAAAGCGCGTTTATATAGTCTTCTCTTTTAAAATAAAAGTCGCCGAAGTAGAAATTTGCCCTAGCATTATTTGGGTCAATATTTAAAGCGTTGAAAAAGTTTTCTTTGGCGAGTTTATCGAGATTCATAAGATCATAAACCCTTCCCAACCCAATGTGTCCTGCGATTGAGGAGCTGTCTATTTGTGTAGCGATGTAGTAATTTTTCATAGCATTATTTAGATGTTTTTTTACATCATCTCTCGTTTTTGATTTTTGAGCTAAGAGCATGTCTTTGTCGGCAGTTTTTAGTACATTGTTTAAATTGAAATTTTTGAATGAACAACCGGATCGATTGTATTCAAGATGCGCATTTTGAGGCTGTGCAACGGTAAAATTTGCACTAGCTATAATAAAAATTAGAATATAAATTAGTTTTTTAATCATAAAAAAATAGTCTTAATAATTCACAACAACTACTATTATACCAACAAAATTTTGTGTAATATATAGTGAGAAATACTTTTCTAAAGTACGAGGGGTTAGTTGAAAGAATTACTTTTTTTAATAATATTTATAGTTTTGTCGTCGATGTTCGCATTGGCAGCACTAATAGCAAGCTTTATATGCTCTCCCAGAGATGCCCGAGAAGAAAAATTGACCACTTACGAATGCGGGATGAACCTTTTTTCTGATGCGAGAATTCAATACGACATAAAATTTTTCAATTATGCAATAATGTTTTTGATACTTGATGTAGAAACCATTTTTCTTTTTCCTTTCGCCGTAAATTTCGGTCAGTTGCAAATTTTCGCCATTGTCGAAGTCTTTATATTCGTCAGTTTGCTACTATTTGCCCTTATTTTTGCCATAAAAAAGAACATTTTGAGGTGGCAGTAGTGAACGTAATCGTTTCAAGCATCGATTTTGTATACAATTGGGCAAGATCCAATTCCATTTGGCCATTGACATTTGCTACTTCTTGCTGCGGGATTGAAATGATGCAGACATCTGCATCCAATTTTGACATCGCAAGATTCGGCTCCGAAGTTTTTAGAGCAACCCCAAGACAAGCTGATTTATTGATTTGTGCCGGTACGATTACACATAAAATGGCTCCAGCACTGCTAAAATTGTATCAACAGATGCCAGAACCCAAGTACGTTATTGCAATGGGCGTTTGCACCTGCGGCGGCGGAATGTTCACGGACAGCTATTCGGTTGTAAAAGGAATTGACAGGATTATCCCCGTAGATATTTACCTCCCGATGTGCCCACCAAAGCCTGAGGCACTTCTTGACAGCATTATTCAGCTGCAAAAGAAAATCAGAAAAGAAACCATTTTGGATAGAAAAAAAATTATTGATTCTCACAATACCGAGTTGAAATATGACGAAGAAAGTGAAATGCTTATAAAAGATAGTGGACTTATTCTACACAGTTGGGGCCTAAGTGAATTAAGCGAACTAAGCGAGTTGTCCGACGAGAGCTCGGGTAAGCCAACAGGAGGGTTTGAATATGGCTTTTGATGCTAATTTTGACATCCTGAAAGAACAATTTTCAAGTATCGAATTTATTTTAGAAGATAATTCGTTTGAAAAAATCCGTGTAAATTCCGATAATATCGTGGATTTGCTACATTTATTAAAAAATGAAGCGGAATTTGACTTTGACATGTTGAGTTCTTTTATTGCTGTGGACATACAGGATAATATAGAACTCATTTACGACTTGTATTCGACTACCACCAATAAATCGGTAAAAGTTTCGGTTTTAATCGACAGAAATTCGGCTAAAATTCAATCTATAGCTGAAGTTTTCAAAAGTGCTCACTTTGATGAGTGCGAAATATTTGACTTGTTTGGAGTAGAATTTTTAGATAACAAAAACCTCAAAAGACTTTTTATGCCAAAAGAATGGCTAGGCAACCCTCTGAGAAAAGATTACATTCAACAAGACACAAGACTGGCCTGGAATTCGGAGGTAAAATCCTGATGACCAATTCCAAGCCACAATTGATGAAAATTAATATCGGGCCGCAGCACCCTTCCACTCACGGGGTTTTGAGACTTATTCTTGAACTCGACGGTGAAGTTATTAAGAGCTGTGAACCGGTTATAGGCTATCTTCACCGTGGAATGGAAAAAATGGCCGAAAACCGCACATATCTGCAATATCTGCCGACTGTCGACAGAGTTGACTATTTAAGCGGATTTTTCTACTCCCACGCATTGTGCGATGCGGTCGAGAACCTTGCTCAAATTGAAGTGAACAAAAGCGTCAAGTACATAAGAGTATTGACGATGGAAATGAATAGGTTGGCTTCTCATTTGCTCTGGCTAGGGACTTTTATGCTTGATTTGGGCGCAACCACGCCACTTTTTTACTGCTTCCGGGACAGGGAAGTGATTTTGTCCTTGTTTGAATCGCTAACCGGCCAAAGATTGATGTACAACTACTACACCTTCGGTGGGGTAAGACATTCCATCCCATCCGATTGGCTTGATAAAACGTCCGAGTTCGTCAAATCTATGCCTTCAAAAATTCAAGATTACGAAAATATAATCACAAAAAACCCGATTTTTGTCGCGAGAACAAGAGACGTCGGCATTATTTCAAAAAAAACAGCGCTTCAATACTCAATAACAGGGCCAAACCTCAGAGCCAGCGGCGTAAACCTAGATTACAGAAAACAAAAACCGTATTTGATTTACAACGAACTGGAATTTGATGCAGTGACAGCCGAAAACGGCGACAGCTATGACAGATATAGAGTCAGAGTCGAAGAAATTCGTGTGTGCCTTGACATCATCAGCCAGTGTGTTGGTTGGCTAAAATCAAACCAAGGCGAGGTCGTATCAAGCGTGAAGCAACCGTTGATTAAAGTACCGGCAGGCGAATATATTTCAAACGTAGAAGCCCCCCGTGGACTTTGCAGTTGCTATCTAAAATCAGATGGCACAAATAAGCCTTATCGTGTAAAATGGCGTACAGGGTCTTATTATGCGGTCCAAATTCTGCCTAAATTACTCAAAGAAAACCTTTATCCGGATTTAATGGCGATTTTCGGTTCACTCGACGTAATTTTGCCGGAGGTGGATAGATAATGAATTATTTATATTATTTATACATCGATTTTTTAACAAAGCACAATTTGCCTGAAATAATTGCTATGATTACTTTTCCACTGCTACCTTTTGTAATTGTAGCAGTCGCATTAATCGTAATTGTTATATTTTTGGTTTTGTTGGAAAGAAAAGTACTCGCATTTTTGACCCAAAGAAAAGGTCCAAATAGAGTCGGTCCGTGGGGTTTGTTTCAAACGATTGCGGACGCCATAAAGCTTTTAATCAAAGAAAACATTACTCCTGCCGGCAGTGATAGATTGATGTTTAATATCGCGCCGTTACTAGCGTTTATCCCTGTAATGGTTGTGTGGGGCTTGATTCCATTCAGTTCAGAATTTGATTTTATTTCATACTCTGTCAGCGCGTTGTTGTTTATGACAATTGCCTCAATCCCAATATTAGGAATACTTATGGCTGGATACGCAAGCAACAACAAATACTCACTTCTGGGTGCGATGCGTTCTGTGGCGCAGGCTATCAGCTACGAATTACCTTTCGTGTTCGTGCTTGTAGCGGTAGTAGTTTTGGCTTCTTCAATGAATCTAGGCCAAATTGTACTGGCTCAAATCAGCGTCTATCCGTTTTGCGGGTGGTTTATATTCCCGTCATTCTTGGGCTTTTTAACTGTATTTATTTGTGCGTTAGCCGAATTAAACAGATGCCCATTTGATTTACCCGAAGCCGAAAGCGAACTGGTAAGCGGCTATAACACCGAATACTCTGGGATGAGATTTGCGTTCTTTTTCCTTGCCGAATACGCGATGATGTTCATTATGTGCGCCTTTATTGCGACGCTCTTTTTGGGCGGGTACCTATCACCGTTCGGGTTTTACCTGAGCGAAAGAATTTTCGGAAACGGTCATTTGGGCCAAATCCTTGTTTATTTTGAACAGGTTCTTTGGGTATTTCTGAAAACATTTTTCTTGATATTTTGTATGATGTGGGTGAGGGCGACTTTGCCGAGGTTAAAATCCAACCAACTTATGGGGTTCGCATGGAAGGTTCTTATGCCCGTTTCACTGCTGAATTTGGTGTTTGTTTGTTTGTACAAGTATTTTTTGTTTGCGAAGTAGGTTGATATGTTAAAAAAAATCTTCAAACCATTTGAATATACGGTCGCATTAGTGCTAGGGCACTTGACGGTACTCAAGCACGTCTTTAAAAAGCCGGTGACACTTGAATATCCAGAAAAAAAAGCTATTCTGAACGAAAATTTCAGGGGCGAACACGCACTCGTTTCAGACTGTGACGGAAAATTACTCTGTACTGCGTGTGGCACTTGTCAAAGGGTTTGTCCATCTTTTGGAACAATTGAAATCGAAAAAGAAAAAGACCAAAACGGAAAATTTTACCCGAAAAATTACTCGATAGATTTGAATAAATGTATTTTCTGCGGGAATTGCGTCAATTACTGCCCGTTTGGAGCAATAATTATGACAAAAGAGTACGAATTGTCCAACAAAGAAAAGTCGTCTTTAATATTAGACATAAACACTTTAAAATCGAATTACTCTGATACTATAATAGGTAAACACAAGGGAAAAAATGACAGAAACTGAGATTTTGAAATCATTAATATTTTACGGATTTGCCGGCGCTATACTCTTTTTTGCCGTTTTTAGCATTTTCGCATACAGAATTTTGTATTCGCTTTTGGCTGCTGTGTTGGTATTTTTCGTCACAGCAGGGATTTATTTTTTGCTGGGAGCCGATTATAACGCAGTTATCCAAATCGCGATTTACGGAATTGCAATCCCGATACTGTTCGCGCTTGCAATCATGTTCACGTCAGACAAAGCCGATAAAAAAACTTATTTAACTCTGCAACCTCGCTTCTACGTTTCGTTTCTGGCTGCTGGTACCTTGTTCTTGGCCTTGATTTATTTAATTGCTACCGCGCTGAGCCTAAATTCGAATGAAGCCTGGGTGATGTCTAAGCAGACTTTATTCATTAATAAATATCAAATGTTTAATTCAATTGCAGAAGGCTTTTTCACCAACTATGGCTACGCTTTTGAGCTTTTATCAATTTTGCTGTTGGTTGTAATTGTCGGAATTTCTACTTTGAATTTAACGAAGGAGAGAGCCGATGATTGATTTGATTTTTAATATTGGGCTTTACCATTATTTGATTTTGGCCTTAATTTTGTTCCTTATTGGATTTTTTGGGGCAATAATATCTAAAAATGTTTTGAAAGTGCTTATTTCGATAGAATTTATGCTAACAGCAGTCAATATCAATTTTGTTGCGTTTGCAAGCTTCTTCGACAATATTAAACTCCACGGATTTGTTTTTTCATTATTTTATATCGCCGTTGGAGCAGTAGAAGTTGCGATTGCGATTGCAATATTTTACATAATGTTTGCGGCGAAACAGAGTGTTAACACCGAAGATTACGATGAGTTGAAGGGGTAAGGGCTAGATGGAATTTTTCATTCAAAATATTCATACTGTTATTTTATTCCCGCTTTGGGTTTTCATGTTGATTATGATAGGAAGATTTTTTAACGTTATTGTTTCAAGAAAAGTCACCTCAATCATCACTTTAATTTCCACATTGTACGGCCTTATCTTTGCTGTTGGTGCTTTCTTATTTATTTTAAAAACGCCCGATTATATCTTTGAAAACTCATTTTCATTTTTGAGGATTCAAGACTATGGCCTAGATTTAGGGGTTTACGTCGATAATTTATCGGTAATTATGCTTTTGGTTGTCACCACTATCAGTTTTATTGTCCAGCTTTATTCATCCAGCTATATGAAAGACGACAAGAGCTTTTCAAGGTTTTTCGGATACTTGAATCTCTTCAATTTTTCGATGCTGGGACTAGTTTTGAGCTCGAACCTTTTCCAAACCTACATTTTTTGGGAACTAGTCGGTGTTTCAAGTTACCTGTTAATCGGATTTTGGTATAAAAAACCGTCAGCACAAGCCGCTTCTAAAAAAGCTTTCATAATGAACAGAATAGGCGATTGCGGACTGCTTGCCGGAACTATTGCCGTTTCTTATTTTATGTACCAATATTCAAGCACAGCTGGTCTTGCGACAGTTCCGTTTGTAAGTATTAACGACATTGCCAATTATTTATACGCATACACAAGTGATTTTGTGTTTATATCGATTTGTATTTTGCTATTGCTTGGCGCTTTGGCTAAATCTGCCCAATTCCCACTCCATACTTGGCTCACTGATGCTATGGAGGGCCCGACTCCTGTTAGTGCGCTGATTCACTCGGCAACTATGGTTGCAGCCGGTGTTTATTTGGTGGCAAGGCTTTACCCGCTTTTTGTTTTAAGCGATTTTGTTATGAATTTTATCGCCATTATTGGCCTCATTACCGCTTTGATTTGCGGTTATATTGCAATCACCCAAAATGACTTCAAGCGTATTTTGGCCTATTCAACCAACGCTCAGTTGGGGCTGATGTTTTTGGCGCTGGGTGCTGGAGCTTATTCAGGTGGAATTTTTCACCTTGTGGCTCACGCCTATTTGAAATCAATGTTGTTTTTGTGTTCCGGGATTGTAATTCACAGTCTTCTGGACCAGCAAGACATAAGGTTTATGGGCGGATTGAGAAAACATTTGCCGTTGACCGCGATTTGCTACCTAATAGGCTGTATTTCGGTTTCAGGCCTGATGTTCAGCGGATTTTTCTCGAAGGAGATGATTCTGGGATCCTTAATCGAGCATAAACACTACTTTTATACAGCTGGATTTCTTCTTGCATCCTTGATGACTGTATTTTATATGTTTAGGTCCTATTTCCTTGTGTTTGAGGGCGAATTCAAAGGGCAAAATGAACCACACAAGCCGAGTTTCGTTTTAAACTTTTCAATATCTGTCTTGGCTGTTTTTTCAATAGTCATCGGCGGTTTGGTCAATCATTCTTTTGAAAAATTTGTCGAAATCGGCGGTCATATTTCACAAGGGCACATCTTTAATCCTGTTTTCGTTTCGATTTCAGTTTCACTTGTTGGGCTATTATTCGCTTGGATTTTCTACAATACAAAAATAAAACCGATTAAAATACCAGTTTTGTACCAGCTTTCTTACAACAAACTTTATATCGACAATTTTTATAATTTCATTGCAGAGCGGATTTATTATCTAATTTCAAAAATCTGTTATCTTGCAGATAAATATTTTATAGATGGCATTGTTAAACTCAGCGCCTTTAGCGTAAGGAGCTGTTCTTGGGTATTTTCAGTGATGCAGACGGGTAACTTCCAAAGTTATCTGACCTATTCACTCGTATTCTTGGCATTAATATTTACTGCGCTTATGTTTGCGTACGCTATAATAATCAACTGGGGTTTAATGGGTAGTTACTAATTTGAGGATTAAATGGAAAATTTGTCATTAATAATTTTAATATTTTCGCCGCTAGTGATTTCAGGGCTGCTGTTTTCGCCATTCTTTAAGGATAACGAAGTCAGAATAAGACGCTTTTCAAAGGGATTTGCGAGCTTGCACCTGATTTACACCCTCTTGTTTTTGGTGTTTTTTAACCCTCTGAAAGATGGCATATCCTATTACAAGGAGGTTACTTTCTTCGGCTCGAGCTGGATTGAACCGTTAGGCTTGAAATTTGCGTTCGGGCTTGACGGGATTTCTTTGTTGATGGTTCTTTTAACTTCGTTTATTATTTTACTGGCACTAATCGCCAGTAAAAGCAATATAAAAGTGAAACACAAATTTTATTATTCACTGATTTTTCTGCTGCAGACGGCTATTTTGGGCGTATTTTGCGCCAGAGATATGTTTTTGTTCTTTATGTTTTGGGAACTTGAACTAATCCCGATGTATTTCTTAATCGGCCAGTGGGGAGATCCAAAAGCTAAGTCTTCAGCGATGAAATTCGTACTGTACACCTTCTTCGGAAGCTTGTTTATGTTGCTGGGAATTTTGCTGTTGCACTTCTATAATTTTGCTATTTACGGAAATATGACCGCAGATTTTGCGAACATTGTAATTAATAGCCCTGATTTTCCGATGCCTATGCAATTGCTGATTTCGATTTTGCTGTTGATAGGGTTTGCTGTAAAAATGCCAATAGTTCCGCTTCACACTTGGTTACCGGATGCTCACGTTGACGCACCGACGCCGGTCAGTATGATTTTGGCGAGTGTTTTGCTTAAAATGGGTGCCTTTGGTATTATCCGTTTTAATATGCAAATATTGCCGGAAGCTTTTAAATTAATTGTCCCTGTGCTTGTTATTTTTGCAATAATAAATATTATTTACACCGCGTTTATTGCGTATTCTCAAACAGATTTAAAAAAAATAATCGCATATTCAAGTATATCAAATATGGGAATAGTCTTGCTTGGGCTATGTTCTCTCAATTTAATCGGCCTGTCTGGGGCGATATTTCAAATGCTGGCACACGGACTTATTTCAGCCGGATTATTTATGGTTGTAGGTATAATTTATTTAAGAACCAAAACGCGTGATATTTCAGAACTTGGCGGGCTTGGAGAAGTTATGCCGAGATTGATGGGTTTTGGAATAATTTTGACTATGGCAAGCGTAGGACTTCCTTTGTTAATGGGTTTTGTCGGTGAGTTTTTGGTCTTTTTGGGCGGTTTTAATTCCGCGATTGATTCTTATGTCCCGATTAAAATCTACACGTTAGTTGCGCTTTTAATTCTTATATTGAGCGCTTGTTATATGCTGAGATTTTTGCATAAAACGTTCTTTTCGACGCTTCTTGAAAAATGGAAAAAATTAAAAGATATAACAATTCCAGAATTTGTTGTTCTTTCCGTGATATCTTTGTTTGTTGTGTTTTTCGGGATTTTCCCGATGGCCATACTTGATATCGTGCAACCTGTTTTGACGAGTATAATACAAGCTTTTCAGCTTTAAAGGAGAAGGTAATTTAATGGAATTTTTACATAATATTGTGAATATAATGCTCCCGGAAATGGTGATTATTCTGTTTATTTTCGTCCAAATAATTTTGTCTATGTTTTTGGATATGAAATTCTACAAAATGGCCAAATGGCTCACCTTGTTCGCCATAATTTCTGCAGCAAGCTTGTGTACACAAGTCCAAATAGACCCATTGTACTACGGATTTAAGGATTCAGTTATTTCTGATAATTATACAATTTTCTTCAAATGCCTAATCCTAATATCATCATTTTTGATACTGTTTTTAACTAAAAAAACTATCTCTAACCGCAGGGATAATGCTTTTCAGTTTAATGCCATCGTTTTAACTGCTATATTGGGGTCTTTAACGCTTGTATCCGCAAATGACTTTTTAACTATGTTTATAGCGATGGAAGTGCTTGGATTTGCTATGTTTTTCCTTCTCGCCTTCGATAAGGGTTATAAGTCAAAAGAGGCCACTTTTAAATACATACTGATAAGTGCAGTTTCCAGTGCAGTCTTTTTGTTTGGAGTCTCATATTTGTACGGGATAACAGGCTCCGTTAATTTTACCGTTATTTATGAGTACTTTTTAGAAAAGAGCCCGACCCTGTTATATTCAATGGCCACAATATTTGTAGCCTGCGGCCTTACGTTCAAATTGGGCGTTATGCCTTTTGCAAACTGGATATTGGATGTTTACGAGGGCGCGAGTACTTCGGTGGTTGCATTTTTATCGGTCGTCCCTAAGCTCGCCATGTTCGGCATTTTGGCCAGACTGTTGGTTTTTGCTTTAAGTTACAGCTTTGAATTGACGTTTGTTCTTGTTAGTATTTCTGTTTTGACCGCTATTTGGGCGAATTGCCTTGCCGTCAGGCAGACAAACATCAAAAGACTTTTGGCTTGTAGCTCAAGTGCAAACGCGGCTTACGTTTTGTTTGCGGCAAGTTTGGTTTCAGTGTTTAATTTATCCACTGTTTTATTTTACTTGGTCGCATATATGTTTATGAATATCGGAGTTTTTGCCGCAGTAATTATCCTTGAGAGCTCAGAATTCTCCAATAAATTGTATGAATTCAAAAATTTTGCCTACACCAACCCTATTTTTACAATGTGTTTTGCCACATGTATTTTGGGATTGGCTGGATTTCCTATAACTGCCGGATTTATTTCAAAACTTTACTTGTTCTCCGCCATAGTACGCTCAGGGCTTGTTTTCTTACCGTTCTTGCTAGTAATAATGCTCACAATAGTTGTATCAGTTTATTACTATTTGACAGTCGTAAGGCTGATGTTTGAAAAATCAGATGCGGTCGAAAGCAAAGTAATTCCGCACAAAACAAGTTCAGCAATAGTTGTTCTATACTGCTGTGCTGTAATTACTATATTATTGGGAATTTTCCCATCAAAGATTATAGAACTCTGTCAACTTATGGCTTACAATATTTAATTATAAAATCTACAGGTCGTCGTAACGCTCAGTATATTTAATCTTGTTTTGCATAAATTTGCCATCGTCAAGACCTTTATCCCAGTACATAAATACTTGTCTTACAAACTTGACTGGTTGTACATTATTAAGGTCATCCTTCAGAAAAACATTATTTTCAGGTGTTTTATCAAAATGCCTAATGATTTTTTTCACGAATATAAAAGGCTGCTCAGAGTACCATTCAGGATCTTTGCTAACGAATGTTATAGGGGCTCCGTTAATTTGGCTGTTTTGTAAGTCGATTAATCTGGCCATTTCATCAGAATGTCCGTGTTGTTCAAGATAATCTGCAGATCTAATCTGTTCAGTAGTAATAACAGAATACGCCGGCAATACTGCAACTGCTAACAAAAATAATATTGATAAAAACTTTTTCATATTCACCTCATAATTAATAATAATCCATATTTATGATTTAATCAAATCTATTATATACTCTTAACAATTATAATAGATAGGTTAGTTAAATGATTTTTTTATAATATCATCCAACTTTGCAAGAATTTCATCTTCCGGAACTCTTGCGATAATTTGACCTTTTTTAAAAATGTAGCCTTCTTTTACGGCACCAGCAATCCCAAAATCTGCGTGTTTCGCTTCTCCTGGGCCGTTTACTGGGCATCCCATTGTAGCAATTGTAATTGGTTCTTTGATGTATTTGAATTTTTCTTCTACTTGCTTAGCGAGGCTAATCAAATCAATCTGACACCTTCCACAAGTCGGACACGAGATAAAATTAACCCCTTTTTCTCTTAAACCGAGTGATTTTAGGATTTCAAATCCAGAATGTATTTCTTCAACTGGGTTTTCAGTCAGCGAAACTCGGATTGTGTCGCCGATGCCTACTGACAATAAACTGCCAAGTCCAACAGATGATTTTACAAGGCCTGCTTTAAGCGTGCCCGCTTCAGTTACCCCTAAATGAAGCGGGTATTGGATTTGTGTGGAGATTGACTTGTAAGCTTCAATCGTTGTAAGGACATCCGATGATTTAAGCGAAACTTTTATCATGTCAAAGTTTAAATCTTCCAAAATTTGGATGTGCTTCAATGCACTTTTGACCATTTTTTCCGCTAGAGGAATGTCTAAGGCTTCAAATTCTTTTTCGAGAGAGCCGGCGTTAATCCCTATTCTGATTGGAATTTTTTGCTGATTGGCCAAGTTGACTACTTTTTTTATGTTCTCTAAGTTTCCGATATTTCCCGGATTCAACCTTAGTGCACCAATTCCGTTGTTAATGCAGTCAATAGCAAGCCTGTAATCGAAGTGTATATCCGCAATGATAGGGATTTTTGACAATTTGACTATTTTCTTGATTGATGAAGCTGCATCCTTATCCAAAACCGCAAGTCTAATGATTTCGCAACCAGCTTCTGTCAGTTCATTTATTTGACACAGCGTCTTTTCAACATCTCGCGTGTCAGTGTTACACATTGATTGGACTGAAATCGGGGCGTCACCGCCAATTTTTACGTCACCTATAATAATTTGTTTTGATTTCCTTCTGTTTATCATACAATTATTTTAACATAAATATGTGCGGTTAAAACCCACCATAACAAGGAGAAAATTATGAAAATAGCTATAATTTCAGATATTCACGGGAACATGCAGGCATTAGAAAAAGTTTTGGCTGATATTAAGACTGAAGGGTGCGAAAAGATATTTTGCCTTGGCGATTTAGCGATGGCTGGCCCAGAGCCTGTTAAAGCTACCGAATTAATTAAAAAAATGAGCGATAATGATGAGATTACAATCATTCAAGGAAATACCGACGAAATGATTGGAAATTTCAATGAGGGTCTTGGAAATGAGGTTAAATCTGTATTCCCTGTTATGGGCGAAGCACTTATAAGCGACGTCAAAATTATGCCTGCTGAATTAAAAGAATTTCTTAAAAACCTTCCAAAACAGCTTGAATTTAAAATCGAAGAGCTTAAAATACTCTTGGTTCACGGCTCTCCAAGGATGAATAATGAAAATATTACCCCTGATTTAACAATAGAGAAGATTGAAGAAATGATAAAAGGTACTGATGCGGAATTGATTTTCTGCGGTCACACTCACGTTCCTTGCGGTTATCAGACTAATACGAAGCAGACAGTGGTAAACGTCGGTAGCGTCGGAAGACCTTTCACTCCAAAACCTCAGGCTTGCTATGTTGTGGTTGAAATCGAGAAAGGTAAATTCACCGTTGTACATAAATTAATAGATTATGATAATGAAAAAGCATCAGGCATTTTGGCAAAAAGAGCATTTACCGGGGCTAATAAACTCGCTAAAATACTCATTAAACCAGAATTTAGGCACATGTAATCAACCATATCATTATTTATTTTTTATAATTTTAGATACTTTTGTTGCAACAGTATCTAAAGCTTCTTTCCAAGTTACAGTATCTTTTTTAACTGCAGAACTGGTTTTTATAAATGCATCTTTGTTTGCATCAAAAGCATTATAAGCAGGGAATTTTGCATTCGCTTTGTTTTCTGCTTTTGTCGATATGTCCCCAATTTTGTAACCAACTGCCCCTGCCGTAACAACTAGTGCACCAATTCCTACTTGCATTATTTTTCTATAATGAACTTGATTCATGATTACATGTCCTCTCTTTTATTCAGTAATATATAATTACATGGAATTCTAAACTAAAAAACTTATATTTACAACCAACTTTATATATTGTTACAAATTTGCAATAAAGTGGACGAGGTTTATAATGTTAGTATGTACGAATTGCACCCATATTTCACTAACGACGGCACTGTTGGGCTATATAGCCCCAAAGATGACGATATATACCACTCTACCTATGGAGCGCTCAGCGAAAGCTGGGAAAAATTCGTCATACCAGCCCATTTAAGGGAGTATTTAGCAGTATACAATGAAGTAAGAATACTGGATATCTGCTACGGAATCGGTTACAACACCAAGACAGCTTTGAATGTTTTTCTGGACGAGGTTGAAAAAAAAGAAAAAAATTTTAAAATTAAAACTCAAAATAAAATAAATAATTCTAAATCACCCACACTCAATTGCGCGGCGATACATACTGATAATATATTAGACAACTTTGGAATAAATTTTAACAAAACAAATGACAAAATTCAAAAAACTTGTGTCGATGATACAATCTGTAACGCCCAGCTATATACCGATAATACCCTAGTGGGCAATAAGGATGAGAGTCCCACATGTAGTGAAGCATTTGCTTTAAAATTCGATAATATTCACTCATTATTACTGTCAGAATACAAGGAGATTGCTTCAGTGGGTGACTTAGGTGAGGACGAAGATTTAAGTCTCGCAATGACGCAAACTCCTGTTAGATCTAGCTCACAGATTAAAAACAAAATTCTAATCGACGCAGTAGACTCCGACAAAATTTTAATTGGGTTGTCTCCGTTTATTGTAAACGAAGTCAAAAATAAATTTTCATTCAGAAGAAATATTAATATGGCAGAATTTAATGACGACAAAAATATAAATTCAAATAATACCTCTAACGATTCAAAAAACAAATTGTTCCAAATCAAAAAAATGCAAAAATCCCAACTTTCTCAATTCGGAGTTTTGAAAAATGAATTCAAGCTAAAAAAGGAAGTTTCTATAATTTTGCTGGAGTCGCTTCTTAAAAATGGAGCTAGTGGTGAAAATAATCTAATTAACGATGTAGTTCTGCGAAAAATACTCGCCAAAAAAAAATATTCGCCATATCTCTCTAAATCAATAATGAATTTGGCTAATTTTTATTCAAACTGGTGGTGTAAAACTACAAAAAAGAAGAATATATCGACCTTTCTACATAATATATATTATCAGTATGTATCTGTGAGTAATAAAAGAGCCAAAAAACTACAAAAAAACTCTCGAATTGATTTGAAATTTCACCCACAAGATGCCAGAGCCTTTGTTCAATCAACGTCCTCAACTTACAATTTTGTATTTCTTGATGCGTTCACACCCTCCAAGTGCCCAGCTCTATGGAGTTTAGAGTTCTTTAACGTGTTATATTCAAAGTTAGAAGACGACGGGATGATTTTAACCTACTCAAATTCCGCGGCAATAAGGAACGCGTTTTTAAAATGTGGCTTTTTTGTCGGAAAAGTTTACAACGAACAAATAAATAAATTTACAGGAACCGTCGCGACTAAAAACGGCAGTTTAATTCAATACCACTTAGACCAGCACGATTTAGATTTAATTAATTCAAAAGCTGGCATTTGCTACCGAGACGAAAATCTTAATTGCAGCAATGATGAGATTACAAAAAACAGAAACATCGAATTGAGCCAGAGCGATTTGGTTACAAGCTCAAAAGTCATGAAAGCTTACAAGAAGATATAGAAGGAAACCTTATGAATAAATTACAAACCCATTATGATGTCATAGTTGTCGGAGGAGGCACAGCTGGCTGTTCTACCGCGTACAATTGCGGAATGCTAGGATTAAAAACGCTTTTAATCGAAAAGAGTATTCACCTAGGCGGTACGATAACTTCCGGACTTGTCGTTCCGGCGATGAAGTCGTCTGACAACCAAGTAAATACCGACTTTTTCGAAGCCCTAATCGCTGAACTTGCTGATTTAAAAGGGCAAGTGACCTATTTGGACAATAAAGGATGGTTTAATCCAGAACTTACAAAAGTTGCATTAGACAGACTTTTAGCAAAAGCGTCTGTAGATGTGCTTTTTGATACAACCGTAATAGGTGTAAATATTACTGATAAACAGTTCCAAGGTGTTACTATTTCGTTAAATTTGTTATCAGTATATATCGCGGCGAATAATGTTGTAGACACTACAGGAAATTGCGAAATTGGAAAAATTTCCGGTTGTGAATTTTTAGAAGACATGAATAATTCTGGAAATAAATTTCAGCCGGTTTCTTTAAGGTTTGAAATGGCAGGAGTTAATTTGGAAAAATTTAGCGAATGGATTTTGGATTTTGACCTTGATAGAAATGTCACCACTTCATTAGTTATAGATAGCCAGATACACCTTTCCACAGCTTGTACATGGGATAAGGACAAAAAATGGGCTCTACAGCCACTTTTCGAGGATGCGGTAAGTGAACATATACTAGAAAACGAAGATAGAAGCTATTTTCAAGTATTCACTATTGCTGGACGACCCTCTAGCATTGCTTTTAACTGTCCAAGAGTTTGTCTTAATAATGAAATAGGCACTGAAATAAACCCCTTAGACTGTATACAAACCTCGAAAGCCTTGATAAAAGCGCGTGAAGCTACTGTTAGATTAGCCAATTTTTGTAAAATATATTTACCCGGTTTTGAAAACAGTTACATCTCAAACATCGCAGATGCGCTAGGAGTAAGGGTTTCAAGGCGGATTAAAGGCAAATACGTTTATACCGTGGACGATTTGAAATCGGGAAAAAAGTTTAAAAACCCTGTTGTAGTCTCAAATTATCCGATTGACATTCATTCAAACGTACAGGGGAAATCTGTCTTGAATCACGTGGACGTTGAATACCAACTACCTATAGAATCTCTTATTTCAGCAGATTTTGACAACTTGTTTGTCGCTGGGCGTTGTCTTTCTGCCGATTTTTCAGCACAAGCTGCCCTTAGAATTCAGCCAAGCTGTTTTTCAATGGGAGAAGGGGTAGCAAAGCACATTGCGAGGGTTGGCAAGCCTTAATAATCTTTAAATGTTAAGTAAATTGTTAAATTTATTCCAATTTTTTGATACAGTGCAACAATTCAAATTGTGTTTCATTTATGATGAAGGTGTTTAAAATAGCGGGTTTAAAATTGATTAATATTTCAAATCATAATCATAATAGTTTCAGAAAAAGCCAAAATGGATTCAAAAAGGACATTAATGTTTCTTTTAGCTCATTACCAGCACCGATTTATGCAGTAAAAAATTCAAATGCCTTGAAAAATGCTCTGCCGATAGTCGCTTTTATTGGCTCTGCAATGTCTGCCCTCGGTTATTTTGTCGGTGGCGCAGGATTGTTTTATGATCTTAGTTATGAAAAAAAACTCAAAAAAAAGCCTATTGTACCTCCGCCGGCTTTAACCAATTATAGGCATTTTTACACCCCAAAAAAACCAGAAACTGACGAGGGGGTTAAAACAATTACAACCTCAACAAAAATCGGTAAAATATGTATGGATTTTACCAAGGTGGGAATGATGGCTTCTGGAATCGCTGGAGTGGCTTGCGGGCTTGGCGAAGGGCTTCCTATAATGGCAATCGGCGAAGCAACGAATCTAGGTGCAGCTAATATAATCGAAACCCCTATCGGAACTGGTATTTTTGGCATAGGCATTGCGTCGATATTTTCGGCTCTAGCCCTTGACAACACGCCGGAACTTAAGCTTAACCCGCTTCACCTTATGGCGGAATCTAGCATTTCCAAGAAATTAAAAATGATCGGCAAAAATATTATCAGCACTGGAAAAGAAATTTTGACTTCAGTTAAACAAATTGGCCAAAACCTTTTTAAGCCTTCGTTTGTAAAGGACAATTTCCTAAGCGGAACGCCAAAAACAATCGTTTTTGAAGAACGCATAAACAAAGACGGAATAGGGAATATTTCAAAACTATTGCGACACAACAAAAATTACTTGATGCACGCGGCTTCGTTCACTCTAGGAATCGGCGGAGTCAGCTTGATTATATCCAGCCTGTTGAAAGCAAAAAAAGCACAAAAAGCTAGCTTGAGAGCAGAAGAAGGTGGGTTCCTTTTTGACAATTTCGGAATGACAAGATATGGGATAGACAAGTTATCAACCGGCGGAAAGGCAGCGGGAATCCCGTTTGCAGTAGGCGGTGTGATTAATGCAATCAGCCAATTTATGCAGATAGACAACAAGGACGGCCGCGCGATGCAGTGGCTAGGAATTTCCTTAGTGTTCCTCGGCTTTAGTGTGGATAGGGGCAAATTCTTGAAAAAAGCACTAGCCAATTCAAAAGCTCGTACCGAATTGACAGATATTGTCCGCCAATGGAAGTTTGACTTGTCAGAACTTTTTAAGAATGACCCAAAAGAGTTGAAAAAGCTCCTCAATGAAATTAAAAACGGCAAACCTGTTTCAAATCAGAAATTTATCGAGTTCGAAAATAATTTTAACAAAACCTTCGAAGGTGAATTTAAAAACACTAATCAAGCAAAATCCTTACTAGAGGCCAATTTAGGGAAAGAGACTTCGGACAAGTTTATTGTACAGGAAATAGCTGACTGTGAAAAAACAAAAGAAATATTAACTATTTGCACTGAAAAAATGTTTGGAAGCAAAAATCCAGCTCCCATTAATTAGCCCCAGCTAAAAATTATACTGCCTTAATGGATAATTAAATCCAGCTCCTTTTCGTATAGTATTATGAGAAATGGAGGTCACTATGGACAAAAAAAATTTAGAAGGAACGAGAACTCAACAATGTTTGATAAACGCTTTTGCCGGAGAATCGCAGGCGAGAAACAGATATACATACTTTGCCTCGATTGCAAAAAAAGCAGGTTTCGAACAAATTTCAGCAATTTTTCTTGAGACAGCTGATAATGAAAAAGAACATGCAAAACTTTTTTATAAACATTTAGGCACCGGCAAAGCACAAGTAAACGGGACATATCCATTTATAATGGGTTCAACACTAGAAAATCTTAAACATGCTGCCGCTGGAGAACACGAGGAATGGAGTGATTTATACTTAAACGCCTCAATAATCGCCGAAGAGGAAGGGTTTTTCGATGTCGCAGAAACCTTTAGGCAAGTATCTGTCGTTGAAAAACACCATGAAGCAAGATATTTAGCACTGGCGAAAAATATAGATATGGATTTTGTATTCAGAAAAATGTCTGAAATTGATTGGAAATGCAGAAATTGCGGATTCATCTTAAGGGATACTGCCTCCCCGTTAGTTTGCCCAACCTGCAGTCATCCGCAGGCCTATTTTGAACTTTTATGCGATAATTTTTAACAATTGGCACCTTGTAACTTAATATATCGATAACTTTTTATCGATATTGTTTAATAAATTTAAAATTAATCATATAATTAAATAAGATGAAAACTAGACTAAAAACCTTAATAATATTGTTCCTCCTAGCCGGGCTATATGCTATTTACTATTTTGTTGTTCCGATTGTTTTCGATATCCAATCAAAAACTCCACATATAGCGAATTTAGTTAAAAATAGGTACGGACTAGACGTCAAAATTAGCAACCCAAAACTAAAAATGGGGTTGCTGCCTTCAGTATGGATTGATGCTTCAAATATTAGCATTGAAGAAAAAGATGAATTTAAGCCTTTTACTGCTGTCAACCCAAAGATTAAAATACTTTTGCTACCTCTGCTTTTAGGTAAAATTCAGGTGGTGTACTTTTCATGTGACAACCTTAATATGGAATTCAAATTTGACAAGCATTCAAGATTTTACCTTGGGAATTACTTACTTGTCGGAAATTCTAACCCAGTATTGTCACTTGATAATTCGCAAATGAGCATCAATAAATACAAAATTCACCTTATTGACGAGCTTCAGTCTAAAAATATTTTATTAGAAGGAAATTATTTTGAACTGCTAAAATATAACCCAAAGAAAAATATAAGATTTTCGACCTATTCAAAATTAAAAGTTGATGACAGAAAGTCGATAATTAGCTTAGATATTGATGTTAAACTCCCATTTAAGGAAAATTTCAAAAGCAATAAACTTTTTGTCGATGGGACAGTAACAAACTTCGATCTTGCAGATATTTCTCCTTACGTGAAAAAGTTTTCTAACAACAAAATTAGAAAATTGTCAGGGTTAGTCAACATAGACGCAAAAACTTCCAGACTTAGCTCAATAACCAACCGGATAACCTCACTATTAATTTTAAACAATTTAATCATTTTAGGTAAAGACAAGCCCTCGTCTATATATTTCAACGACAAATTGACATTGTCAACAGTTTTTGATGCGACTGAAAATGCACTGGTCTTTAATAAATTTCAAATTTTATCAAAACGAATAAACTTTAATCTTTCGGGTAAAGTAGCCAAAATTACTTCAAAAACCCCGGTTTTAGACCTCTCAGTCTTTATAAATAAGTCAAGGATTGAAGATTTAATCGCCCTAATCCCAGCTGCAACAGCAAATAAAGATGGCGTAAATTTAGTCGCGCTTAAAAAATATGGATACTACTCTGATTTAGAAGGAAGTTTATTAATAAAGGGTAAATCAGACGATACAAAAATGTTCGGCGAAATGTTGTCTACCGAAGGCTACGTTATAAAGCCTCTCGCTGGGAAAATACCGAAAAGTACTGTAAAATTAGGGTTTTTGGGACAAAAAGTAAGTATGGATATCACAGTGCCAACAGGCATAAACGATAAAATTTTCATAACAGGGGTTACCGATTTGGTCGGTGAAAAGAACAGTATTTTGGATATTTCAAGCACGCCTAAATTTGATATCAAAACTGCCCAATCTATTTTAAATCCGGTACACGAGATTTTGAATTTTGAACTAGGGCCGTTGCCTATTCTTGATATTAAAGGAATTGCAAACATTGGCTTGAAAATTAACGGGAATAAATTTAATGCAAAGTTGAATGGACAAGTAAATTTTATGAACACCGAAGTTGGCATTGAAGGTCTTACATTTAAACTTAGTAAGGGCTATGGGATATTAAAGTTTGATGGCATGGATACTCATTTTCATACAAAATCAGCTTCATTAAACAATAAACCACTGAAAATAGATGGAAGATGTACATTATCAGGAGTTCTAGACTACAATATTCAGTCGAGCAATCAGGATTTGATTGCACTTGTTGAAGGGGTCAATAAATCGACAATACTGGGGGAGAGTAAAAATCTTATTAAGCCTATAAAATCAGCCAGCGGTAAATCGGAACTCTCAATAAATTTGAAGGGTAAATTGAAAAATCTGGACGATTTTGTTATTGGAAAAACTGTTTTTGTTTCAGCGAAAATAAAATTATTGGGCAACGACATTAGATTAAGTGATACATTACACCCAATTAAAAACATTTATGGAGAGATAGCTTTTGACAAATCAGGTCTGCTTATAAATCTAAAATCCGTTTTGAACCAATCGAAAATATTTTTAAAAGGAAACATTAAAAATAGTATTGCAGATATAAGCATAACATCTAAAATGATTACCCTTAAGGATATTTTGAACTATTTACCAATCGACGAAACCCAAAATAATAGTCTTAATTCCACCACAAATGCTCAATTTAGCCTTTATGGCAAATATATAGGGCCAATTAATATATTCGACATGGATAAAATTAACATCAAAGGTGAAATATTAAATATGCCAACTGACGGCTCAGACTTGACTTTATCAAGCGGCAGCTTTGAGTTTAAAAATTCAACCCTGAATTTATCAAAAATTTATGGAAGCTTTAAAGACAACAAATTTAACACCACGATCAAAATTAAAAATATTTTTCAAAAAAATCAAGTAATCGATGGCATCTTTATTTCAAATAATTTTGACATATCCTCTTTAAGAAACCTTACAAAATACCAATTTATAAAAGGTGATTTAAAAAAATATGTAGGCCTCTATTCAAACGCTGTCGGGCACATTAATTTAAAAGTAAAAGCCGACAATAACGTTTTCACCTCAATAGTGAAGCTCAGCGACATCAGTTGTGTATACGTACCGATGGGCCTTCCTCTAAAAATTTACAGCGGTGTAGCTGAGTTTAAAAATGACAAACTTAACTTGTATAAAGTCAACTCCACTGTTGATTCGATGCCGTTGCTTATTGATGGCGTTATTAATAACTTATTTACAAATCCTAGATTTAACATGTACGTGAACTCAAAACCGAACCAAAACTTTATTGAAAAGTATATCAATACAAAATCGCTTTACCCATTGAAAGTAAAGGGCGACATAATTTATTCTGCAAGGTTGATTGGTACAAAAAACAATTTTAACGCTAAGACAGATATTAACCTAGAAAAAGATTCCAACATTTATTATATGGGCTCGACTTTAGGTGACATAAACGACCCAATAAGGATTTTCATAGACGCAAATATAATGAAAAAGTCGATAAAGGTTAATAATTTTCAGTACCTCAAATTAATTTCTTCGCAAAACAACAAGGATTTTGCGTCTCAGCAGCTGTCGGCAAAAGGAATAGTAAATTTTAATGGCAAAAATATCGATTTAAAGGACTTTAACGTAAAAACTCAGAACCCGACTGATGCGAAAATATTTAATATTCTATTTAAAAAACCGATGATAAAACAGGGTCAATTTACTTCGGATATACTTCTAAATGGCCAGCTTTCAGCTCCATTAATATTAGGTGATTTAAATTTTACTGGGGTTAATATTCCACTTCTTGACACTACTATAAAGGATATTTCACTCAATTTTAAAGATAAAAAAATTGATGTGAAATCTACTGGAGAAATTTTTTCTAACAAAATAGTCTTTTCTTCAGAAATGGAGAACAAACTCAGTCCGCCATTTGTTTTTGACAATATAGACGTATACCTTGAAGATCTCGACATCAATAAGATTATTGAAAGATTAAATAACCTCGAAATGGAATCTGGCAAACACAAATTATCAAACCAAAAACAGGAAATTGATATCTCCACTTTAATAGTAAAAAAGGCACAACTAAAGGCCGACAAAGTTTCGGTAAAAAACATTTACGCCAGCAATTTACTTGCTAATCTTTCATTAGATGAAAAACTAGTTTTATCACTTGACGACTTTAAGTTCGACATAGCAGCTGGAAAAGTCAAAGGCAACTTTAAGTACAATTTACTAAATTCTAACTCTAACCTGGAAATGGCGATAGAGAATGTAAATGCGAATGAAATGGCATATGCACTATTTGATCTACCAGATCAAATTTATGGCTCACTAACTGGCGAGGTCTACTTGTTTTGTAATGGCAAAAACCATAAGTCATGTATGGATACGCTCTCTGGGCGTGGAGGATTTGTAGTTGAAGACGGCAGAATGCCTAAACTTGGGTCGCTTGAGTACCTGTTAAAGGCAACAAATTTAATCAAAAGTGGGGTCACGGGTCTATCTATAAACGGGATTGTTGACTTGATAACGCCACTTAAAACAGGCCAACTTGAGAGAATTAATGGAAATTTCGCAATAAGTTCAGGGATTGCCGATTCTATCCAAATTTTCTCCAAAGGGAAGGATTTAAGTCTATTTATCAATGGGACTTATAATTTTTCAACTTTGATTGCTGATATGGACGTATTCGGTAGGCTATCCAAGAAGATTTCTACTGTGCTTGGGACAATAGGAAACGCATCTTTGAACACTTTGTTCAATACTATTCCGGGAATGAATCTGGACGAGCCTAACAACGCAGGTTTTATTAAAGAAATTAACAAAATCCCAGGATTTGAATTGAACGACAAAATGTACAGAATTTTTAACGCAAAAATTTACGGTGATATCAACGGCGAGAATTACGTAAAAAGTTTCAAATGGGTTGAATAAGGTAAAAGATGAAAAGCCTTACGTTAGGGCTAGACGTAGGTTTTCGATACAGATAATACACCACCGAAGCAATCATCTCCCACGTACAAGCACGTCATTGCGAGACGTGGGTTTTCGACACTGATATTCCTTATATAAAGGCCGTTGTTTTACGTCTCGCAAAGACGTAATCTAATAATTCATCTCCCAGCTTTCTTCAATCACACGGCCAGCGCAAGTACGGCCATCTATATTACCTGAGAAACAGCCAACTACATTGCCCTCCACAGAACCATCATCTTCCTTCCATTGCATAGTGGATTCAGTACCTCCATCTGGGTACAAAGAGGGACCCCTACCGTTTGTTATGTAAAATCTAAAGATATCTCTGCCCCAGTTATTTGGTCCTTTGAGACCATTTACATCAACTTCGAGCCAACCGCAAGATTGAGACACTGCAGTTATTATGTTGGGGTCAGCAAACCAAGAATTATCATTAGAGCAATCAGGATTTGCCGCTGCCGTCCTATCAATTGTATAAGACATTCCATCCGCTGTTATAAATCTGAATGCGGTAGTATCTTCACCCCAGGTTGCTTTGGGTAAACCAGTGTATGTAGAACTATTAATTGTTACGCAACCGGATTCCCCTGCTCTGCATATTTTTACAACATTAAAATATTTAACGGCTTCTTCACCAAATGTTGCACCGGTTGTTCCTGCGGCAAATAGATCTGATTTACTCAAGTCTCCAGGACTACCTTTGTCTGTGGACATTTGGACAAGAACTTGGTTCCATGTGGTATAAGCTTTTTTTAAGGCAGTAACGTATTGAGCTTTTTGAGTATTCGCCATTAAAGTTGGGATGGTCAAAGCGGCAACAACGCCAATTACAAGAAGAGTTATCAAAACTTCTGCCAGTGTAAATCCTGCGTATGCCCGAGACATTGCTGATACATTTGATTTTTTGTTAAACATCATTTAAATATTCTCCTTATTAAAAGTACGTTGTTAATTTTATTATATCACATTTTACGATACTTTATTTAGTAGTAGTAGTAGTAGTAGTAGTAGTAGTAGTAGTAGTAGTAGTAGTAGTAGTAGTAAGGCGTTTGAGGCTGTTTACAATCTTAATAATTAGATCTGGTCATTATAACTTTCGCTTTTTTGTTGTACATTTTCTCTTTGTACCAACGGCCTAAAAAAGACTTGTCATGACCAAACACGTATTGGTCAGCCTCTGAAACATAGTAATAAGAGGCAACAATCTTGCCATTTGAGGCGTATTGGGATGATGTGTATGGGAAGCTCGGATAATTGTCTGAAAAAACATCGACCCATCTTAAATTGCCCAGTGCATCGTAATAATAGATGTTTTTCATATTGTTTTTGTATTGAATGCCGTATGCAATAAGCAGGTTGTTTTTTAGAAAAAACCCACAATATATTTTTTCAGCGTCATCTTTTTTGCCAGCAGAGATTTCAACATAATGGGTTTTATTCTCTTTATCTTTCAAAAAACTTGAGTATTTTTCTCTAAACTCTTTTTTTTGATATTTTATTACAGTAGGCTCTGCCAACAGGATATTTTGGATTTGTGCTATATTATCGTCACGCTGCAGCTGCGACTTTGAAATCCAGTCAAAAGTCAGTTCGCACTCGATTGTTTTCGAAAAACACGGTAGTGTAAAAAACATCAATACTACCAAAATTATTACTTTTTTCATAAATTTTCTTTTCACTTTTTTCATTTAACTTTTTCCTTCTGTCTTTTGTACTATAATTATATTATGGAATATTTAAAAAACAAATTTGATACAATTGTTGTTGGAGCCGGACACGCCGGATGCGAAGCGGCACTTGCGGCGGCCAAACTTGGCGCAAAGGTTTTGTTTTGCTCGCTCAATTTGGACAACATTGCTCTTATGCCTTGCAACCCTGCAATCGGCGGCCCTGCAAAATCAACGCTAGTAAGAGAAATAGACGCTCTCGGCGGAATTATGGGCGAAGCCACCGACGCTACTTATATCCAAATGAAGATGCTGAATTCGTCAAAAGGCCCTGCGGTAAGAGCTTTGAGAGCCCAGTCTGATAAAAAAGAGTACATGAACTATGTCAGGAATGTTATTGAACAAAACGAAAATATTTTCCTCAAGCAGTGCTGTATAACACAATTATTGGTTGAAGACGGCCGAATTAAAGGCGCAGTTGATCAGTATGGGATTGAATACTTCGCACCGACAGTAATATTAACAACAGGCACATCACTTGAGGGCAAAATTTTTGTCGGCTTGGAATCCTATTCGGCTGGCAGGTTAGGCGAAATGCCTGCACTAGGACTTTCAGGATGTTTAAAATCACTCGGATTTACGGTAAAAAAATTAAAAACCGGAACTCCAGCAAGAGTGGACAGCAGAACAATAGATTATTCAAAAATGATTGTTCAACCCGGCGACGCAGAGTTAAACTTCTACTCGTTCAAACCCAATCGCCCGATAAGAACACAAATCCCTTGCCATTTGACAAGAACCAACGAAAAAACCCATGAAATAATAAAAGCAAATTTGGACAAATCGCCGATGTACCAAGGTCTTATCCAAGGAGTTGGCCCGAGATACTGCCCTTCAATCGAAGACAAAATCGTCAGATTCTCAAGCAACCCTTCTCACCATATTTTTATTGAGCCCGAAGGCCTTAACACCTATGAAGTCTACGTTCAGGGCTTTTCTAGCAGCTTGCCGGCCGATGTTCAAATTCTTATGCTACGCACTTTGCCTGGATTAGAAAAAGTGCATGTTATAAAACCGGCTTATGCGGTTGAATACGACTATGTACCTGCCATTCAGCTAAATCACACACTCATGACTAGACTCGTACAGGGGCTTTTTCACGCTGGACAAATCAATGGGACCAGCGGTTACGAAGAAGCAGCCGCACAGGGCCTTGTCGCGGGAATAAACGCAGTAAAATTTGCAAACGGTGAAGAAATGCTCGAGTTGTCGAGAATTTCTTCTTACCTCGGAACTTTAATTGACGATTTGGTCACAAAAGACATCGAAGAACCTTACAGAATGCTCACTTCGCGCTCTGAATACCGACTTTTATTAAGACAGGATAACGCTGACGCCAGATTAACGCCAATAGGCCATAAATTGGGACTCGTTGACGAAACTCAATACAAAATATTTGAGGAAAAACAGGAAAAAATTCCGGCTGAAATCAAAAGATTGAGCGAAGCAAAATTGCCAGCCGATGAACATACCAACGAAATACTGGCAAAATACGGCGAAAATATTGAAAGAGGAATGAAACTCCTTGACCTTTTGAAACGCCCAAGTGTGGATTACTCGATATTGAAAGAACTTGACCAAGAAACGAGAGAATTAGACCTTCCAAGAGACGTTTACGAGCAAGTCGAAATACTTGTGACTTACGACGGGTACATCAAACGCCAACAAATTCAGGTCGAACAATCGACAAAGCTTGAAAAATACAGAATTCCTGATGACATAAATTACGCCGAAATTCAACATATTTCTACAGAAACTAGAGAAAAATTAAACAAAATTCGCCCCCAAACCCTCGGCCAAGCCACAAGAATAGGCGGAGTTAAACCTGCTGACATTTCAGTTTTGATGGTTATGCTGGAAAAAGGGAACTTAAAAAAGTAAGAAAAATATTTCGTCGTTCACCACAGTTATTTAATCTAATTGAGCCAATTTTTTATATAAATCAATATGTTTTTGCGATAAATCTTTAGGAATTATTACTTTGATTTTTACATTCAAATCGCCGAATCCACCAGTTTTGTTTGGCAATCCAAGAGATTTTAATCTCAATGTTTGGCCAGAAGAAGTTCCCTCAGGAATTTTAATTCCGATTGTACCGTGTAATGTTACGATATCTTTTTTACAGCCTAAAACAGCTTGTGGAGGAGTTATTTCAACTTCTTTTGACAAGTTGGAGCCGTCGATTTGATATTCATTGTCTTTAAAATTTATTTTAAGGTACAAATCACCTTTGCGCTTGTAGTTATCAGTTTTCCCTTCGCCTTTAAGACGAATTTTTTGACCATCTTTAACTTCGCTAGGAAGTTTTACGTTTACAGATTTTTGTTCGGAAACTATCCCTGTACCGCCACAAGTAGGGCAAAAGCCGCCTCCACCTGGACAATTTAGGCATTTTTCCATAATTTTAAATCTTACTAATATAGGTTTTTTATTAAATAAATCTTTTGCGGTGATTGATAATGACTGCGTAATATCCAAGTCTACATCTTTTGGAGCAGGTTGTTTTTGTCCGCCACCAAAATTGAAGTCACCGTATGGGCTTTTACTTCTTTGTCCTGCCTGCGAAGTCGATTTTTTACCTTGACCGCCCATCATATCACCAAAAAGTGAACCAAAAAAGTCGGAAAACCCGCCCATTTCGTCAAAATCAAAACTTTGACCTTGTCTGCCACCGCCGCCTTGTCCAAAATTGTAGCCTTCGTATCCTGGAGGTGGGGTGTAGTCAGAGCCGCCTTGCCAATTGGCACCTAGGCTGTCATACCGTTGGCGCTTCGTTTTATCAGACAAAACTTCGTAAGCTTCGTTCAAGTCCTTGAACTTCTGCTCGGCTTCTTTTGTTTTATTTACATCCGGGTGCAGTTTTCTCGCAAGTTTACGATAGGCTGCTTTAATTTCAGCCTGCGTTGCACTTCTTTTTACACCCAAGATTTGATAATAGTCTTTGTATTGCATAATACTATGATAATACAAAATTTTTATTTTTTGGGAATAATTAATTATTTTTTAACGAGACTTAACCAAAGCCCAATAATCTAATAGTTTTTTTTTATTAACCATGTTAAAATCAACCTATGAAAAATTTTTCAGCTAAAATAATTGTAAAAATGAAACCTACTGTCAACGACATAAAAGGTACTACGCTCAAAAACGCAATTGAAAGCATTATGACAGTGAAGAATTTATCTTGCACTGTCGGATGTTATTACGCACTTAATTTCAGCGCTCACAACCAGGTTCAAGCACTGCATACAGCAGAAAAAATTGCACAGGAACTTTTGTCAAACGACGTTATTGAAACTTACGAAATTGTTGATTTGGTAGAAGTTTAATTCATCAGAACTTAATTTTTTTTTGTCCCTAATCGTGGTAAAATTTTCCTATGGAAATATGTAGCAAAAAAAGTAACCTCAAGGTTGGAATAATAGTTTTTTTAGGCACAAATTGCGAGCTTGACACAAAAAGAGCCTGCGATTTTTTTGGCTGGAACAGCGAATTCATCTGGCACAACGACAAAATAGAAAAAAAATACGACCTGATTATACTACCGGGTGGGTTTTCTTATGGCGACCACATTTCATCGGGAAGAATCGCCAAATTGTCGCCTGCGGTCAAATCTTTGCCTGTCGGTAAATCTCTAATCTTCGGAATCTGCAACGGGTTCCAGATTCTTTGTGAGGCCAAATTGCTTCCGGGAGCTTTAATCGATAACCAAAACATAAAATTCATATCGAAAGTTACTCAAATTGGTTTTCAGAATGAATTAATTAACCTCCCTATCGCCCACCATCAGGGCAATTACACCTGCGAAAACGTAGATAAAAGCCAAATTTTTATAACATACAAGGACAACGAAAACGGCTCTGATTTGTCGATTGCAGGGCTTTACGACAAAAAAAACAAAATCATCGGGATGATGCCACACCCAGAGCGCGCAATTTACGAAGAAATGGGATTAACCGACGGCAGAAAAGTTTTCGACTTCATAAAAGGCCAAATTTAAAATGAGACATAAACAATTTAAAATTACAGAACAAGAATATGAACACATAAAATCGACCTTGAAGAGAGATCCAAACGACTTTGAGCTGCACCTTTTTAGCGCGACTTATTGCGAACACTGCGCATACAAGCATTCAAAAGAGCTTTTGAAGCTTTTACCAAGAAACGGGGCCGTATATTGCGACGAAAACGCAGGCGGAGTATTGATTGGCGAACACGCCATCTTGTTCAAGATGGAATCACACAATCACCCATGTGCAGTCGAGCCGTTTAATGGCGCGGCAACAGGTATCGGCGGGATTGTCAGAGATGTATTGGCTATGAACGCTCGACCGATTGCGTTGTGCAATTCACTTAAATTTGGAAATCCAAGCGAAAATAGAACTAAATACCTTCTAAATGGCGTAGTGGAAGGCATATCCACCTACGGAAACTCAATAGGTGTTCCTACTGTTTCGACCGAAGTCCTTTTTGACGATTGCTACTGTCAAAATCCGCTCGTCAATGTCACGGCAATAGGGATAGCGAAAAAATCCGATATACTGACATCAAACAAGGCTCAAAGTGGCCTCAAGTTAATGCTGGTTGGCTCTCATACGATGAGAGACGGCATGGGTGGTGCGTCATTTGCATCCAAAAAGCTTTCTGACGAATCAGCCGCTGATAAAATATCCATCCAAATAGCGAACCCATTCATGAAAAAGAAGCTGATTGAGGCATGTTTAGACATTTTCTCAAAAAAACTGGTAGTTTCATGTCAGGATTGCGGAGCCGCGGGAATTTTGTCATCAACCAGCGAAGTTGCTTTTAAGAGTGACTTTGGGGTAAAAATTGATTTGGCGAAAATTCATTTGGGCGATAAGTCAATTCTGGATTATGAAATTATGCTCTCTGAGACCCAGGAAAGAATGCTTTTTGTTGTCGAAGAAGAAAATATTGCTCAAATTGAAAAAATATTAAAAAAATACGAACTTGGTTTTTCAACAATCGGCGAAGTTATTGAAGAAAAAGAATATATAATAAAAAAAGGTAATAAGATTTTGGCCAAAATCCCGACAGATTTGCTTGTGACCCCACCTCTAATTGAGATTGATTTTAGTAATGATGTTGTCGGGTTAGCAAACCAAACCTACGCTATAGGTGGAAATAGTCCCGATATTTACGAGCAGTACGACCACACTGTCGGCACCAGAACTCAGTTTCAGCCGGCACAAAACCCGCAATTCAACTCCCTCTGGATTTATGAAGAAAATTGTTTCTTGGGGATTTACACTTTTTCTGCCGTGATTGAGGAGAAACCTTTTGAGACCGTTTATAACGCCCTAACTGCTGCGGCAGAAGAGCTTAAAAATAAGGGTTTTAAGCCAATAGGGCTAACCAATTGCCTCAACTTTACCAACCCCCAAATTCCGCCGACTATGTACGAATTCAGAGAAACGATTTTGGCGATAAAACAAGCCTGCGAAGAAATACAAATCCCGGTTTGTTCAGGCAACGTATCGTTCTACAACGAGTACTCGGGCGGAAAAATCAAGAACACTCCGACTTTTACAATGCTTGGTGTTAAGCCCTAGAATTTTTAATCATGCTTTCTGAGCGCAGTTTTTTATGATAAGTCACTGCAAATCTGTGGGCTTCGTCCCGAATTCTTTGGAATAAGAAAAGGGCACTGGAATTTTTGGGCAAAATTATCGGTTCGGATTTCCTCGGTAGGAAAATTTCTTCATTTTTTTTGGCAAGAGCTACGAAGTCAATTCCTAAAAAGTTAGTATTTTGGATTGCTTCGTCGCCAGCTCCTCGCAATGACGCATCATGAGAAATTTCTTCTACTATTTGCATCACGCTCGACAGCTGGCCTTTCCCGCCGTCAATGATTATCAAATCGGGCTTTTCCCAATTGGGTTCGTTTAGGCGTTTCAATCGTCTGGTCAAAACTTCTTTCATCGAAAGGAAATCATCTGGTTTTCCTTCTGCTAATTTGATTTTGAATTTTTTGTAAGCTGACTTTTTGCTCAAGCCATTTACAAAAGTTACCATTGATGCCACCGTGTTATTACCTTGAATGTGAGATATATCGTAGCATTCAATTCTGTAAGGGAAATTTTCCAACTGCAATTTTTCGACCAAAAATGAACCGATTTCGTTAAAATCGTCCTTTATTTTGGACATTTTTTCGAGCCTTGCGTTGTTTAACAGTGCCTGAGCGTTTTTGTCGGCAAGCATCTGCAACTCTTTGCTCTGCTTGGTTTTGCCATAGCTTATTTTGATGTTCTTTTTGGATAAAATCTTCAGCCAATCTTGGTAAAGACCTTTTTCACCCAGTGCTTCAAGTTCACGCGAGACAATCTTGTCTGGGAATTCTATCGAAAGTTCGCCGTAGTATTCCTTGAAAAAAGTTTTGAAAAACTCAACCCTATCTTCGTCTTCGACGAAATAAACGAAATCCTTTTTATCAATCAATCTGCCTTCTCTAATCATCAGCACCACAATCGCAAAAATCCCATCATCAGCAAGCAGAGAAATTATGTCCTCGTTGAGTTTAGTATTTTCATAGACGACCTTCTGGCGTTCAAGCGTCTTTTGTAGGTCGTTGTAGCTGTCGCGGAGCCTTCCGGCCTTTTCATACTGCTGGGCATCAGAGTAAATCTGGATTTGCGCCTTGAGCTGACTAAGGAGCTCGGATTGTTTGCCCGTCAAAAATAATTCGGCTTTCGCGATTATAGATTTGTACTCAGCTGATGAAATAAGATTTTGGCATGGCGCAAGACACCTTCCTATTTGGTGGTAAAGACAAGGTCTATCCTTGAATTTTGGAGTTTTGCACTGCTTGAGAGGGAAAATCTTTTTTAAAAAATCCAAGGTGGAATACATTGCTCGAGCGTCGGTATAAGGCCCGTAGAATCTGCCTTTCACTTGGTTTAAGTTCCTTTTTCTAGTAACAATAATTCTCGGAAAATCCTCGTCAGTAACCACAAAGTAAGGGTATTTTTTGTCGTCTTTAAGTAAAATGTTGTATTTGGGCTGGTGTTTTTTTATCAAATGCGACTCTAAAATCAGTGCCTCGACTTCTGAATCTGTTATTATGTACTCAAATCTTTCAATCTGAGGGACGAGTACGTTCAATTTTGCGCTGTCGTGGCTCTTGTTAAAATAGCTCTTTACGCGGTTTTTAAGGTTCTTTGCCTTGCCCACGTAAATAATTTCGCCATTTAGGTCGTAATACAAATAACAGCCGGCAAGCGAAGGTAATAATTTTAAATTGTCGTTTAATTTACTGTTCATTAATCTGAATTATATCATATTTTTCGATATTTTTATTAGAAATCTGTCCAGAAGCCAGCTCCAAAACGTAATTTGAGTTTAAATGAATCGGTAAAATTCTATTTTTTGAAACATTTTCATACACAGCCACTATTTTGTTTTTTCTGTCCACAAAAAGTACGTCGATTGGAAATTTCATAAAGAAAGTGTGAATTGAATTACATGGCTTAATTATTAAGCCCTCATTATCAGAAATACTCTTTCTTGAAAGTAGCCCAAAGCTCCTTGTAAAAAAGGTTTTTGCGATTTTAACGTCACTGGCGATTGTATTATTCTTTGTCGAATTGTAAATATTACCCATTACTCTCACTTTAAATTTCCCAAGACATCTGCTATAATAAGTATGTCTGCAATATACTCTTCACATTTATTTGTTTTTTTAAATTTTAATCCGAAATACACAAAATAACAAGGAGTGTCCTATGATTTTGGAATACCGTGTAAACGAATTGGAGCTTCAAGCTGCCTGGCTGAAAACGCTCTATGAGCTAATAGAAGAGCTCAATTGCAAATGCAAAACTCATATCGATGAGTCTTATAACAAGGTTCACCAAAATTTTGGACGTACGCGAGTTATCAAGATTTACGGCAATGATACAATGTTAGGCTGGCTGCAACTTCGGATGGAAAGATACCTGCACTTTATTTCAGTGCACAATAGCAGCATCGATTCTACAATGCACAACGATTCTGATATAGCCTAATTAAGCTTTAATTAAAATTGTGAACTTATTTCGAAAGGAGTCTGAGCAACTTTTAATGTTTCCTCGTCAAGGATTCCACGCTTCAATTCAGTGTAAGAAGCGTTTTTTGAGTTGAACATTTTTTTCAAAAATGCGTAAGAAACTTTAGGGTCACAGCTGTCACCGCAAGTGAATAAATCCACTGCTGCATATCCAAGTTCCGGCCAAGTATGAATGGCAAGGTGACTTTCAGCAATAATAACTACTCCACTAACTCCATACGGACTAAACATATGAAAACACTTTTGAACAACAGTAGCACCGCACTCAAGTGCTGCATCTACCATTAATTTTTCAACCATCGTCAAGTTATTCAAAATATTCGGGTCGCATTCAAAAAATTCTGCTAAAATATGCTGCCCTAAATGTATTTGTGTTTTTCCGTTTTGTTTAGTAGTACTAAAAGGTGAAGTTATTGCCAATCCGTTGCCTCCTTTGGTATAATGTATACGATTCTTTAATTCCAATTTACATAATACAATAAAAATCAATAAATTTGTATTATTGATAGCTAATATTAAAATGTTTCATATATTGTTACAAAATTTATACCGCAAACCCAGTTAGATTCACTCGTACACCTACTGTATTTTATTAATTTTTGTTAATATTATTTTTAATGACCATTTGACTTTTTTGTTATAAAATATCGAAATGAATAAAATCTTAGTAATTGACGACGAATATTCGATAAATGAACTGATAAAAATAAATCTTGAGCTAACTGGCTATAAGGTAATTCAAGCATATGACGGAATTACAGGTTTTGCACTTGCAAAGCAAGAATTGCCAAGCTTAATCGTTCTTGATGTTATGATGCCAGATGTTGATGGGTACACTGTCGCGCAAAGAATTAGGCAGAACCCGCAAACCATAAACATCCCTATTCTGATGCTTACTGCGCTTTCTCAGCTGAATGACAAGGTAAAGGGTTTTGATATCGGAGTTGATGATTACTTGGTAAAGCCGTTTGAGATTGAAGAACTAAAAGTCCGTATCAGAGCGCTTTTAAAGCGTACACACCAAATCCCGGAGTCGGTTGCCACAAAAGAACTTTTATCTATAAAAGAAATTACTCTTTTGCCAGAAAGTTACTCGGTGAAAATAAATGATAATATAACAAAATTAACTCCGATTGAATTCGATATTTTTAATTTATTGGCTCAAAACCACGGAAACATGGTATCCTCAGCAAAATTATTGGCCGATATTTGGGGCTATTCCCCCGACGATGCAATTGAAACAATTAGAGTACATATCAAGCATCTAAGAACGAAGCTCGACAAGATTTCGAACGGTAAAAAATACATCGAAACCATCTATGGTGGCGGATACAAGCTGAATATATAATTTAACGAGTAGGTTGTCATCTTCAATTTTAAATCCTCATGTTTTTTTGCCTTAGCTAGGTCAAGAAGGATAGATATTAACTTTTGTAAATTACTATTTTAGCTAAATGTTTATTATATAATTAACATAAGAATAGTTCACTTTAACTACAAGAAACAAGGATGTTGAAAAATTGACGTGCACCACAGCTGGATCGCCAACCATAAGCGCTAACGCAACTATTAGTACTAATCCAAACATTAGCACTAATCCGATTGCAAATATACCTATACCAGAATTGGTTGTTTTAACTAAAAAAAAACCAATCCAAAAAGTTATGAAAAGAATTATAGATATTGCATTAAGCTTGATCTCAATAATTGTGCTTTCACCTCTATTTGTGCTGTTAATTGTACTTATAAAAAATGATTCAAAAGGGTCAGCTATTTTTAAACAGGCAAGAGTCGGGCTTAACGGCAAATATTTTTACATGTACAAGTTACGCAGCATGGTTGAAGATGCCGAAGAACAATTTGAACAAGTTAAAGACTTGAATCGCACAAATCACGTGATGTTCAAAGCAAAATCAGACCCTAGGATTACAAAAATCGGTAAATTTATTCGCAGATACAGTCTTGACGAATTACCTCAAGTATTCAACGTCTTAAAGGGCGAAATGAGCCTAGTCGGTCCGAGACCTCCTGTTCCGCGTGAATTAAAACACTACAAACAGTGGCACCACGTCCGTTTCTTAGCGAAGCCTGGCTTAACAGGATTGTGGCAAGTTAGCGGCAGAGCCACAATCAAGGATTTTGATAAAGTTGTCAGCCTAGATTACGAATATATAAAAAAATGGAATCTTTTGCTTGATATTAAAATAATATTCAAAACAGTCCCCGTCGTAATTTCAGGTAATGGTGCGGGCTAATTAAATTTTGCCATCTCTATATAGCACCAAATTATAGGAATTAAATGTTTCCTTGCCCTAGCAAAACGTACTTAAATCCGCTGTCTTCCCATGATTTGCAGTCAAGCGCATTTCTTGTGTCTATAATTATTTTAGTCTTTACCAGTTTTGCTATTTCAGACGGATCAATAGAATTAAATTCCGAATGATTTACCGCTAAAACTACGCAGTCACTATCTTTGAAGGCGTCTTCAAAGCTTGATAGTTTGTAGTTGTAGTCTTTAACATGCGGATCGTAGACCGATAATCTCAATTCTGGGTTGTTCTCAATCATTTTTGCGATTTCTATCGCTGGAGATTCTCTAATATCGTCTATATCTGGTTTGTAGGTAATGCCCAAAATAGTTATCTTGGCATTTAGAATATTTTTTACTTGCTCAAGTATCAAGTTGTAAGTGAATTCAGGCATTGAATCATTTACGCATCTTGCTTGATTTATTAATTTAGCCAAAGACGGGGTTTTTTCGACGATAAACCAAGGGTCAACAGAAATACAATGTCCACCTACTCCAGGCCCTGGGCTGTGAAGATTTACGCGCGGATGCAAATTTGCAAGATTGATTACATCCCAAGCATTTACGCCTAACCTATAAGATATTTTAGCCAGTTCGTTTGCAAGCGCAATGTTCACGTCACGATAGGTATTTTCCATTATTTTAACCATTTCTGCGGTAACTGTGTCAGTCAAAAATATTTCGCCCTCAACAAAAGACGAATAAACTTCCTTCGCCATCTGTGCAGATTTTTTATTTATTCCTCCAACAATTCTTTTATTATTGACCAACTCAAAGATGATTTTTCCCGGCAAAACCTTCTCAGGGCAATAGGCGACAAAAAGTTCCTCGCCTATTTTAAGGTTTGATTTTTCTAAAATCGGCACAAGAAAATCTTTTGTAGTCTCTGGCGGCGAAGTCGATTCCAAAATAACAAGATTACCAGGTCTTAGTAGGCTCATAATTGATTTTGCTGCAGCTTCAACGTAGTCCAGGCTGGCTTTTTTGCCGTCCTTAACCGGCGTAGGCACTGCAATTATATAAACATCAGATTGCTGAGGTGAAGTATAGGCCTTCAATTTACATTCTTCAATAACCGCTTTAACCAGCTCCTGAAGCCCTGGCTCTTCGATGTGGATTTCGCCATTGTTAATAACATCAACAATTTGAGGGTTGATATCCACTCCGCTGACGTCAAAACCACTTGAAGCAAGCATACAAGCCGTTGGCAGGCCAATATATCCTAACCCCAGCACGCAAACACTTCTCATAATTTCTCCAACAATTTATATCCCATTACATAATTATAGTTGAAATAATGAAATAAGTCTACATATTAAGCCTCTGTGGAGCAAGCTAAAATATAAGCGGCAAATCTTTAACCTCAAATCTTCCGTCAAGTGATTCAATATTTTTTTTCTCTCTTGAGACATTAAGGAAGGTGAAAACAACAACAAGGTTTACAGCAAACAAATCCGCGAGCCAGTCGTTAACGCTGCAATCCCTCATTGAAACAAATTCTTGCAAAAATTCAGAGAGGCCTCCGAACACACCACCCAAAATCAATAAAGCCATAAGGAAAAGATTAATATGTTTTTTACCAAAAAAGGAAACGTAAGTGGAGATTGCCAATGCAGTTAGTAGGGCAAATCCAATGAAGTGATAGACTTTGTCAACACCATCAGGAACACTAATTGGAGCTATGTCCAGTAAAATACCCGTTGCCAAAACCGAGACTAATAGTATTAAATTTGAAATTTTCTTCACTAAATTCCAACTTTCTAAGGACACACTCCAGTAGATACGATTGTGATAATTATCACTTATATATATTTTCCCTTAAATTCCATGACTATAACAGGAAAGAAGTCAAAAAAAAATATTATTTTCGCAATCCCAGTTTTGGTATGGAAAAAACGGCATTAACAATCCGTAACATCTCTCATTGAGAGCAATAGCCGGGCATGGGTTTGCAATTTTTTACTTATGTTTAGCATTTGGCCGCAAAATCAACATTAGCAGGTCAGAAGGGCACGATAAGTTATCCGACAACACCTGCTACAGTAAATAAAAACCAAGACATCTTCAAATTAGCATTTTATTATATAAATTTTGTAACTGTTTAATTATAAGTTCAATATCAAATTTTTCTTTTGCGAGTTTGTAGCTCTGTTCACCCATCTGCGTTCTCAGAGAGTTGCTGCCGGCCAACAAGTCTATTTTTTCAGCTAAAGCAACATAATCGCCGGACTGAATCAAAAACCCGTTAACGCAGTCCTCAACTGCCTCTGGAATCCCACCAACTGGAGTTGAAATTATAGGTAACCCGACAGCCATTGCCTCGAGAATTGACATAGGCAAACCCTCATTGTAGGACGGAAGTATGCAAATATCAGAATTTTTGTATGCCTGCTCTTTTTCTGTCCCAGATATCCACCCCATTATTTTAATTTTGTTCTGTAACTTATTATCTGCTATAAGATTTCCGAACTCCTCGACATTTCCATCTCCATACAAATTAATTTCAACATTAGAATTTTTTATGTACTTTGCGGCTTCAATAATGTCATAAATTCCTTTTTCTTTACACAACTTTCCCAAAAACAGAACTTTTATTATTTCTGGCTCTCTTACGTTCAACTCCTTTATAACCACAGGGTTGTATAAAATTTCAATTTTACAGTTTTTGCAAATATCTGCAATCTTCGATTTGATTATTTCAGACAATACAAGTACCAAATCGCACTTGGCTAATGAATCCTCAATCAATCTTTTAACAAAATAGTTAGAATTGTAATAAAAAGTGGCAAATGAAATCGGGTGAATGTTAAATATAACTTTTTTGCCAAATAATTTGGCAATACTAAGTGCAATGTATTTTCTAAAAAAACTTACCTTGGAGGCGGTATGAATATGAACAATTTTTACGTTTTTATCGGTAAATAAAATAAATACGAATTTACTAAGAAAAAGAAAATAAACGAATAGTTTGACAAGGTTACTGCCGTCTTTGTAACTGGATAAATTGGTAATATTCAAACCATAATCCATGTACAATTTAATTACAGAAGCCATCCCTCCTTGAGAATTTAGATCAGGGCCGACCATTATTATTTTAGAATTATTGTTCACAATTGCTACCCAATTTTTGGTTATTTTTGTCGATGAGTTTGTTAATAACGTAGACAAACTTACCGTTCGCTCCCCTTGGAATACTATCCATTTTGTTAATGATGACCTTCATGTCAGAAGCCGTGTGCTCGCGCGCATTTCTGATAAGCGTTTCTTCATCTTTTTCAGAAAATTTGTCACTTGCTGTCACGTTAATAATCAATTCTCCGATTTTTTCTTGAATAATTTGTGTTTCAATAACACTGCCGATGCCTCTCGGAATGTGGTCAAAAGCTGTGATTTGAATGCCATTTGGAGTAACAATATAGTAGTTTGTTTCCCTACCACAAATCTCAGAGACTTCTCTGAAATTTCTTCCACAAGTACATTTATTCGTTGCAAGCTTTATGGTGTCACCAGTTCTATACCTTAAAAATGGCATCAAATAGTTATCCAAATTTGTACCCACGACTTCAAAACCATCACAAGTTTCTATAGTTTCAACTATAGAATAATCCTCAATTATATGATAGGTACCATTTTCGCACTGGGCTATTGCAGAAGACCTTTCCGCCTGACCATACCAATCAAAAATTCTACAATTAAAAGTCTCTTCAATAAGTTTCCTTTGCGAAGTTGCCAGTTTTTCAGCGGAGGTAAAAATAGCTTTGAGTGTCAATTTTTGGTTTAAATTGTTAAAATATTTTGCAAGCAAATACACCGATGACGGATAAGCAGAAAGGATTTGTGGATTAAACTCTAATATTTTCTCCACAAATATTTTTGCTGTTTTATCCGACAAATGATATGACGACATCAAAAGCTCTTTGTCTGCGGCAATATATTGCCAAAAAGGCGGTTCTTTTTGGTCAACAGGTACAACAATTTGCCCCCTGAGGGTTATTCGCTTAAGCCCAGAATCACCAGCATTTCTGTAGTGTCTCCAAACAGCCGCATTTTCGAAATTAATGGAATGATAATCGCGGTAAAGCTTCAGAGGAGTTCCAGTAGTTCCGCTAGTTTGTGCGATGTTGCACAAAGAGAACATCCTATTTTTTGCGATGAGCTTATCTTGATTTTGCCTGATGATATGTTTGTCCAAGAATGGTAATTTTTTCAAATCATCCTTTGTATTAATGTCCTCGGGTTTAAGATTTAATTGATTAAAAAGTTCTCTATAGTAAGGCACATTTTTGTAACAGTGTCGGATTAACTTGCGTAGTTTTTTGTTTTGCAAATCTTCAAGCTGCTCGATTGAAAGGTACTGGGATTTTTTTAGCTCATTAAAAAGCCTATTAAAAGTGGGCCCCTGTCTTATGATTTTTTTCAGGTAATATTTGAGTTGAGTCTTCACATCACTAGCCCTTTATCAATTCATTATAAACTTCGCTATATTTTTCACACATAACAGAGATATCAAAGTTCCGAACAAATTTATGTGCATTTTGTACCATTTCATCCATCTTTTCTTTATTATCATACAAATATAAAATCTTTTCTGCCAAATCAAAATGGTTTTCGTTTTCAAATAATAAACCCGTTTCGTCATTTGTTACTAATTCAGCAGGGCCGTCGATGTTGCTGACAATTAAAGGAATTTTTGCCGCCATTGCCTCCAAAACAACCAAGCCCAAGCCCTCGTACCTTGACGGTAAAATAAATAAATCTGATTGTGACAACAATTCATTTATGTCGGTTCTATTTCCCAAAAATGTTATTTCATCTTCTAAAGTTAATTCTTCAACTAATTTTTTTAAATATTCAAAGGATTCTTTGCTCTGATTGTAACCCCCGCCAACAAAATCGCATTTAAACTTCAATCCTTTATCCTTGCAGACTTTAAGCGCTTTTATTAAAATGTCTTGCCCTTTTTTAGGATGGACTATTCTGGAGATATTTATTATTTTAAAAAGACAATCGGCGTGGCTACATTTTCTATCAACAGTAAAATTTTTAAGATTAATCCCGTTATATATCTGCACAACTTTATTTATGTCATATTGACTACATTCATTTGACACTGCCTTAGATATTGCGATATTTTTGTCAATAAATTTTTGTTGAAAAAACACATTAAGTTTGCTTAAATTTTTAAAGATATTTGTGTCATGTACGGTATGAACTAATTTCAATCGGGAATTGAAAACTTTGCAGAGCATCGACCAGTTTTTGCTCCCATAGTTGTGAGAATGAATAATGTCGATTTTGTCTGATTTAATTATACTTAGTAACTTTAAAATATATTTTGGATGCTTATGCCCTTCTTTTCTGTTCAAAAAATAGACATTGACACCAGTTGCAAGAAGTTCTTTTTTTAGCTCCTCATCAACTTTATCATTCATAACAACCACCGTGTAATGAACACCGCTTGGCGCAATGGCATTTTTAAGCAAATCAATCAATAATTTTTCAGCTCCACCGACTTCAAATGAAGATATTAGATGTAAAATATTTATTTTATCTTTTGCTTTATTCATAATCAGTCCAAATCACGTAGTCTTGAGAGCCCTTATGAGAGATGACTTTGCCAGGAATACCGACCACAACCGCATTGTCAGGAACGTCTTTTGTCACCACGCAATTTGCTCCGATTGCGACATTGTTGCCGACGCTTATGTTACCTATAATGACCGCGCCCGGACCGATATAAACATTGTCACCGATAGTCGGGTAACCTTTTCGGTCACCACGGCTGGCAAACCCTATTGTCACTCCTTGGCTCAAATTAACATTTTTACCAATAACAGCTTTTGGGCTAACTATAAGTGAAAAAACATGCCCCAAATACAGACCGCTACCGACTTTAGCTTCATAAGGAAGACTCATAGAATATTTGGTTTGATAGTAACGGTTGAAGGTCTTAAAGAATAAAAGTAGCAATTTTTTTTTGTTGATATGACAATAATGGCATATCCTATATGACAAACAAATTTTAAACCCGCTATTAAACATTAAACTTTTTAAGACCACTTTTAAGCCAGTATCTCCAACTGCCCTATATAAATCAGATTTTATTAAAAAGAATAGATTTTCTAACTTCATATTACCCTCCCATAGTTAAAAATAATATAATACTTAGAAAAACAAGACCATAAGTAAAAATGATAAAACATATCAATCGCTTATTAATAGATCTATTTTTATTATTGCTTAACGTCAAGTCAACACTATGCTTAAGAAGGATTTCGAGATTATCAAGGTATATTTTTTTGTGGTTGTGAAACGTTGTAACATAGCTTTCTTTTTGATTTTTAATTGTCATTGAAGAATCTCTAGACCTAGGGGCTCTATTATAATTAAACAAAAACTCTGGAATATGATAAACCTTATTGCCAAGTTCAATAAGAGAGAGCCAGAAATCGTAATCTTCCATCCCTGACACCATATTTTTGTTAAACCCGCCAACTTTTTCCCATTCTGATTTTCTAAAAAACGACGCAACAGTAAAATGATACCCGGCTCTAAATAGTAAGTATTCAGGGAATTTATAATTAATGCGATTATAGTATATTCTTTTAAATAAAATATAGTTAACAATAAGCCTACAATCACAGCAGACTATACTAACATCATTATTTGCCTCTAAGATTTTTACAGCTTTTTCCAAGTATGTATTTTCGATAGTATCATCGGCATCCAAAGGTAAGATGTATTCGCCTCTTGCTTCTTGAATTCCAGTATTTCTTGCCACAGAAGGGCCTTGATTTGATATTTGAATAACTTTTGTCTTGGGTTTTGCATAATTACTTAATTTTTTATTCGTTATTTCATCTGTAGAGCCATCATTAATTATTATGATTTCAAAATTTTGAAATGTTTGATTCAATACAGAATTTACAGCTTTATCTATCGATTTGCCATGATTGAAACAAGGGATTATAACTGTAACTTTTATCGATTCTTCCGTCATTCTCCCAACATCCTTTTTTCCTTATTAAATACATTTATTAAAAGAATACCATAAACCAATCTTGCGACAATAAGGTTAATAGCGGCCCATATCATCCCATATCTAGGTATAAAAATAAAATTCAACAAAATACTGAGTAATAATTGAATAAGTTTAAGAAAAGCAGTGTATTTTGGTTTCCCGAGCGGATACATAGATTGTTCAAAAGGTAACAAAACAAATGAGATTAAAGTCGCTATCGTCAGTATTTGAACAATAACTATTGAATCATCGTACTTATGCCCGAATAAAATCGGGACAATATAAGGAAATATTGGAATAATAATCAATGAAATAAGGGATATAAAGATAATAGGTTTTGTCATTCTTATCGTTAATCCAAACAAATTCTCTTTGCTTGTTTCTGCCATTTTTGGTAGCATTACTTTCCCAAAGACATAGGGTAAAAAAGAAACAATCGATAATAAATTAAATGCTGCGGAATAAATACCTATTTGGACGTAACCGACCCAAAGCGAAAGCATATAAATATCAATTCTGCCCAAAAGCCCGTTTATACTTGCCAGTACAAACATCCATTTTTCATAATTAAATATCTCGACCAAAAATGATTTGGATAACCGATTGGAAAAGAAGCTTTTTAGAAAAATCCAATATCTTGGGATAAAAAACAGTGTAAATAATATTGGAATAACGAAAACAAACATAACATATTTTAGCAACAGTAATTTATTTAACATTAAAATAATTACAAAACTAAATAAAACGATATATCTGGTTATATTAATTATTGCCCTCAAGTTAAACCGTTGAATTGATTGCAAATAAGTATCATTTACAAAAAATAAAGACTCTCCCAAAAAACCGAAAATAAGGAATGGCAGGTATTTTATTAGTTCCGGCTTTTGCAGCGTTATTAATAGATTTTTGCCCCAAAAAATCAGGATAAAAACACACAAAAGCAAAATGATAGATTTCACAAGGAAATATAGTCCAAAAATAGGATTTTGCTTGCTTTTGTCACTATTTGAGAACCTAATTGCAGTATTTTCCATTCCAAAATCAAATAAAGTACTAAATATCAAAATATTTATTAAAATAAATGAATACATACCATAATTTTCCGGACCTAAATTTCTAACTAAAATTAGCGTAATAAAAAAACCGAAAATTTTTGTAATTATGTTTTCAAAGAAAGTAATGCCGATATTTTTTACAAAACGACTTTTCGATATTTCTTTTACATAGTTCTTGATTTGGCGCATATTTTATATAAAAACCTCACTATTAATTTTTTTCTTTATTGTCACAACTATTTTTATAATACAAAATGCCGAAAAACAAATACAGCCAAATTTGAAACACAAACATGTTGAATGCATGGTCAAACATACCTTCAAACAATATTGAAAAAATAATCATACTGATTGATAAATTTAGGCTTTTCCCCAATTTGGTTCCATTTTTAAAGCCCTTATAAGCACTTATAAGGATACTGAGCAAGAATGAAACGATTACTACGAGACCCAAAATACCGACCTCGACGGCATAGGCAAGGAAAAAATTGTGGGCATAATAGTCGTTATAGGAACTTTGGGGGATATTTCCAGGTAAATATGGCCAAACTGCATCACTATATGACCTCAACCCACTTCCAAATAATAAATTCTTGGTACTACTCATAATAGCGTTAAATGCCAGATCCCACTGCTCATTTCTTGGTGAGATTGTTGAAATATAAGATGAATTCTTCAACAATTCACTGATTCCGCTTATTACTAAGACCAATGGAGCTAATTTTAATAGAAATTTACCTTTATTTTTTTGAATTTGGAACATAAAAAACATAGAACCAGCTATTAGTGCCATTAAACTGCCCCTAGAGTAAGTCGTAATAACCCCGAAGAAAAGAATCATAAGTATTATTTTACCCTTTTTTTTATTCTTTGCAATAAAATGGTTTATTGGAAGAAAAAACAGAAACAGTGTACATAAAAAAGGTCCAAGACTGTTAAAGTGTGCAAATGTGCCTCTACCGTGCCATACAAGAGATGAACCTAACCCTAAGTATCCTAAATACCCCCTGTTATCTTGAAAATTTGCGCCAAAACTGCCGGTCACAGACTGCAAAATGCCATATAGCGACTGAAAGACACCAATAAAAATTATAACTTTAAGAAGTTCAGACAGCCTTATTTCTTTAGTTCTTAAAAAATAAATTGTCAAATAAAAGACTGCGGCAGTTTCCCCAAATTTTAAAAACCCTTGATACCCATTATGCGCGATAGATGTAAAACCTGCGAAAAAATATACGACAGATAAAACAATAAGCCACTTATCAAGCTTAGTTGAGAGATTAAGATTATGATTTTTCATCATAATTTTACATAAAACTGATATAAAACAAAGTGTAATTAAAATATCCGTCTGGTTAAATGGCATTTCTCTCGAAGCAGTTGCAAATGCTGGAACATAGGTAGACAAAACTAACATCAAGTAAAAACAATATTTCGGATTCGCAAGTAAAAGAACAAAAACAATAAGTCCTAAAAGCCCGAACAGCAAGTTCTGCACAGGAAAAAACAGGATTAGGGAACCGCCTACCATTACTAGTGCTAAAAAAAACTTTTCAAGGCTACTGAATCTAGTCATAACTTACGAGCAGCCTCGTTGCGGTTTACCTAGTCCTCTTATTTTTTGGCTAAAAAATTCCTTTAACAGCATAAATGCAAATATTGAATTTGTGACAGCATATCGTTTCCACATTCTCCTCGGTTCCTGAACTAGTCTAAAAATCCATTCAGAATGTACAGCCTGCATCCATTGAGGTGCTCTATCAACCTTACCGGCAACTACATCAAAACTTCCACCAACTCCCATCGCGAATGCCACTTCCATCTTCTCGCTATATTTACTCAAAAAGATTTCTTTCTTCGGGGAACCCATCGCAACAAAAAGAATATCAGCCCTCGAGTCCTTAATCTGAGACACGATACTTTCTTCTTCATCATCCGAATAATAGCCGTTTCTGTATCCTGCAACTACCAATTGAGGGTATTTCTGTTTATAAACATCCACTACCTTGGAAACTACTTCTTCCTGGGCGCCGAAAAAATATATTCTGTAACCTTTTTGTGCGGAATACTCTATCAGTTTTTGCATTAGGTCAATACCGGTAACGCGTTCAGGAATATCTATCCCTAAAAATTTCGCTCCCAACACAACACCTGCACCGTCTACATTGACAAGCGGGCAAGAGTTTATGATTTCTTTCAGCTCGTTATCAGTCTGCGCATAAACAAGCTTAGCGACATTTACCACCACGTGCTGCGCGCACTGTTTAGTTTCGATAAATTTAGAAATTCTTATTAAAGTTTCCTCTACCGTTATAATGTCTAGATTAAGTCCGAAAAATTTAATCCTATTTTCACAGTTTTCCATTTTTCTCCTTTAATTAAGCAACGATTCTAATTCAGAGTCGTTTGACATCTTGTATTCTTGAAATTTTAAATATTTTTCGTACTCTCGCTCAAGCCTAGACCCTGGTTCTCTTACAATTGCTCCGAGGAAAGGTATATGGGCAGTTTTCAATGACTTAGCAATATTTTTGAGTATTGCATAGGTGATTGTTTTATTTACGAACAGAATAACCCCATCAGAGAGTCTTGAGATAATCAAGAATTCAGGAGTAATGTGAGCCGCGCCAGTGTCGATTAACACCCAGTCAAATTCAGCCTTCAAGCACTTTATTATAGATTCAAAGGCAACTGTTCCAAAAAATTCATAAGGTTCAAATACAACGTCCTTATTCCCAAGATGCAAAATCCCATTTTTGTCTGCAACTAAAGCATCCGTAATATCATGCGGCGTAATGGTTTGACTTTGTCTTATTTTCTTCTCTAGCGAGATGATAAGATCAGATAAATTAGTGGTTGTTTTACCATCAACCGCTAAATCCTTAATTATAGTAGGCAGTCTGAAATCTGTATCTATTATCACAACAGAATGGCCTAATTTTCTTAGTCTTGTGCCCAAGTAATGCATAATAGTTGATTGGGGTTTTTTGACAGAAGAAGAAGTGAAGGTTAAAACATTGCTGTTGTTTTTAAAACATTTTATCATTAAGTTTGAAACTATGTTATTATAAGCAATCCCATGTACAAATTGAAGTTGCTCTGTATGAAGAAAATTCTCAACCCAAGGAATTGTACCCATTAAAGAGACACCTGTAATTTCTTCTATAGATTCGGCATCATCACAAATGTCCTCCACGAGTGTTTTAACTACAGAAAGACTTAGTCCGGCTGCGAATCCCAACATAATGGCAAACGCTAAAATTTGGAGCGGGGATGGGAAAGATGCAGTTTTTGGAAGATTCGGCGTGTCGATAACTACTATATTACTGGCGGCTTCAGCCTCTTTAATTCTCGCTTCGATTTGCTTTTCTTTAAGCTGATCATAAGCTGCGCTCAAGACGCCTTCCTCCTGCTCTAGATTATCAAGAGTAAATTTCTTTTCCGGTATTTTGGATTGTTCAGCGTTAATTTTTCCAATGCTTCCCTTTATGGATTTCTTTTGGGCAGTCAAACCCTTAAATCTTGTTTGATAGTCGACTAGGTTAGCGACAAGTCCCTCTCTTACAGGGTCAAAAATATTTATTTTTTGATAATTTCCGTATTTGCCGATACTCAAGTTTATTTGATTCTTTATTTGATTTTCAATGATAGAAATTTTATCTTTTTGAGCAACCATTTTGGGGTTTGTTTCAGCTAATTTTGCTGAATCAAACTCATACTGCTGAGCAGCGGTGTTCAAGTCATTTCTCAATAGAACCAAAGTTTCATTTCCAGATCCTAGAGCCACGGCATTTATTGCATCTTTTGAATTGAGGGATAACTGGCTTTCCAATTCTTTAACAGATGATTGGGTGTTTTTAATTTCAGCTATAGTATCTTCAAGCTTCGATGACATCAATATTTTTTGGTTAACCAACTGTATGGACTCTTCATCTACACAGATAGCTAAATTTTTCAACTTATAATTTTTTATTTCGGTTCTTATTTCATGTAATTTCTCATCAATTTCTGCAAGCTTTAAATCAATGTATTTACGCCTGATAGTTCTGGTTTTAAGGTTGATTATAAGGTTGATATTATCATACTTATACAAAGCAGCTTCGAGCATTTGCTGGGCCCCTTTGGCAGTACCATCGCTCAATGTTATGTTCAAGATATCAGTACTTGGTTTATTTTTAACCTCTAGTTCGGTAGCTGCACCGCCTGCTTTATCACCTCGCTCGGTTTTATAGTCAGTAATAAATTGCTTAAGCTGAGCCGATTTTAATATCTCAATTTGGGTAAGAATTGGGTTGCCAGCCGACGTCAAAGGCGTTAATTGGCTTTGTGTGTCGAGGGATGCTACAAATTCTTCGGTGGCTAAATCTTTTATCCAGATTTTTGCACTTGACACGTAAACAGGTTTATAAAAAATTAATATATATACAATTGACCATATGAAAATAATCAAAATAATGGAAAATATTAATTTTTGATCTCTTATAAAATTACGTATGTATCTATTTCTATTTAAATTTGCAAAAATATCCATATTCATTCTATCACTATTCTATTTCCCTATTACTTGATATCTTGTCGGACTAAACATCAGTGCCGAGTTGTTGTAAGTATTTGCAATTCCATTCAATGGTGCCGCAATTCTGAATATGTAATCGAAGGCTTTTCCAGTAACTGATCTTGGCTTATCCGGAACATAAACGATATCGTTAGGCATAACAGTGACATCGTTTTGCATTGGGTTAACAGTTCTGGTCACAAGCTTTCCTGAAACATCCGCCCTGCTAATATAAACTTTTTTAGGCGCATACGCAGAATCTGTCAAATAACCTCCCGCTGCCATTATTGCAGAATTTAAAGTTATAGAAGCACTACTGTCAAGCCTTACCAGTCCAGGCTTGTTAACATAGCCGAATACTTTTATTGGTACGATTTTTGGTGAAAACGTCGCTGTGGCATATTTAATGTATTGTTCTTCACTGACAGCCAGAGGCGTAGATAATTTAGGAATGGTAATGACGTCCCCCGCCATCAAATAAATATCCTGCTTAGCATCGCCTTTTTCAAGGATATCAAGCAAATTAACCTCTATAACGCTATCGTTTAAAGAATTCATAATTTTCACATGCTCTAAATCAGCGTCAAATTTTATGCCACCTGCTGCAACCAATAAATTGGACAATAGAGGGGATTTCCTTTCAATCTGAATTTCTGGAGAGGATGTGTTGGCTAAACTCTGGTGGGTCGAAGTATCTGTATTTAGCTCGTAACTCCCTGGATTTTGGACCGCACCAATAATGTATGCGACAAAAGGTCGTAACTGATCTATTCTGATGGTGACTTGAGGCTCCTTTAGATATTTTTTATAGCTTTTTACAAGTAAGGTATGCAGCTCCTCTATAGTTTTACCAGATGCCTTGATTTGCCCTAATGGAGTTAAAATAATGTTGCCGTCAGGTTGGATTCGCATTTTTTCCTGATCAAATTCCTCGGCATCATAGACAAAAATGCTGATAACATCATTTGCCCCAAGCACATAATCTCTTGAATGGTCGGTTAGATTAAATTCCAGCTTAGATTTTATCAAATGAACATCAACCATACAACTTTCGTCGGCCCATGCTACCTGCATGAACAAACTTAAAAAAAGTAAAGTAATTATTGTAAAATATTTTTTTGCTCTATTTTTACGGCTAAAAAACTTACTTGTGCAACTATGACACAGTGTTTTCACTCTTAATTCCCCAACGTCCTTAATTAAAAAGTAACTTAATATTAAAACTATTGTATGACAAATTAATTCATAAGTCTATGGAGTCTATACATACAACTACTAGTTGGGGTTGAATAGTTACAAAAAGTAATATCCACCACCCCACACACAACAACGAGGATAAGGGGTCAATTTGTGTATTCGCAATAATAAAGAATATCCTTTCTGTATTATTTAATGAATCTGATAGTTAGAATAAAATTTCAATCTATATTAATATTGTCAAAATAAATAATTTCATCTATGTAGAAGTAAATTGGCATTGTATCCGAATGTAGTGTTAATATTATTACGCCAGATTTTATTTATCAATTTGTTTGTAGTATAATTTTGGCATAGTGGCATTGAGAGGGAATTATGATAACAACTAGTAAATTATCCGTAAGGTTCGGAAGTCAACCTTTATTTGATAACGTAAGCGTGAAATTTTCACCGGGCAACTGTTATGGGCTTATCGGCGCGAACGGGTCAGGGAAAAGTACACTTTTAAAAGTACTTTCAGGAGAGCTTGAATCAACTTCAGGTGAAATATACGTTCAAAAGGGACAAAGGATTGCTGTTTTAAAACAGAACCATTACGAATTTGACGAATACACAGTTATAGACACAGTAATAATGGGTCACAAAGTACTTTATGGCATAATGCAACAAAAGGACGCGCTTTATTCTAAGGCTGATTTTTCTGATGCTGATGGACTTAAAGTTGCTGATTTGGAGTCGCAATTCGCTGAACTTGACGGTTGGCAAGCTGAATCCATGGCCGCATCACTTTTGAGTGATTTGGGAATCAAGAACGAACTTCATTTCTTAAAAATGAGTGAACTTGCCGGTAGCGAAAAAGTGAGAGTACTTTTGGCACAAGCCTTGTTTGGCAACCCAGATATTCTGCTTTTGGATGAACCGACAAACCACTTGGATATCGCAACTATCGGTTGGTTGGAAGAATTTTTGATTAATTTCCAAAATACCGTTATTGTTGTTTCGCACGACAGAAGATTCTTGGATAACGTTTGTACACACATCGCGGATATCGATTACGGCAACGTCACACTGTATCCGGGGAACTACTCGTTCTGGACTCAGGCGAGCCAATTGATTCAAAAACAAAAAAATGATGTAAACAAACAAACCGAAGAAAAAATGGAAGAATTGAGATCGTTTATCGCTCGATTCAGCGCGAACGCTTCTAAAGCAAAACAGGCGACTTCGAGAAAAAATATTCTCGATAAGCTTACACTTGAAGACATCAAGCCTTCTACAAGACAGTACCCGAGAATCAGATTTAACTACGTAAAAATCCCGGGTAAAGATGTTTTACATGTTAAGGGTTTGTCCAAAGCGGTTGACGGGGTTGAATTGTTCAATAATTTGAGTTTTGACGTTCATCAAGGCGAAAAAATTGCTTTTATGGCCAAAGACCCACTTACGATTACGACTTTGTTTCAAATTTTGGCACGAGAAGTCCAAGCAGACAGCGGCGAATTCAACTGGGGTGTTACGGCGACTCACTCGAGCTTCCCGAAAGACAATAACTCGTTCTTCGACAACGACCTCAATTTAGTCCAATGGTTGGCTCAATACTCGCCGGACCAGCACATAAATTTCCTTAGAGGATACTTGGGAAGAATGCTTTTCACCGGTGACGATTCGGAAAAGCTTTCCAACGTACTTTCAGGGGGCGAAAAAGTCAGATGTATGTTGGCAAAAATGATGGTTATTGAAACTAACGTACTCATTTTTGACGAGCCGACCAACCACCTAGACTTGGAATCTATTACCGCATTGAACAATTCTTTGATTGAATTCAGCGGAACTGTTTTCTTCACTTCTCAGGATCACGAGTTTATTCAGACGGTAGCGGATAGAATTATCGAAATCTCGCCGAAAGGGCACATATATTCTCACGAAAAATACGATGATTATTTGGTTAACAAAGACATCAAAAAACGCAGAGAAAAATTATACAGCTAATTTAATATCGCAAACAAAAAAATCCTTTTCTGAATTGAAAAGGATTTTTTTTAATTATAATAACTTGTTTAAATATCAAATTGAAGTAATTTAAACTCGCGCTTTCTGACTTCACCCTTGTAATCAGGAAGCTCGTAACATCTTGCACAACGTGCTTCGTAGGTTTCATCGCCGCCAATCATAATTAATGGCGAATTTTTATCAACAGGTGCGCCGTCGACTAGCCTCTGGGTTCTGGTCGCATTTTCGTTTCCGCACTTCATGCAGACAGCATAAAGTTTGTCGACTTTCGTTGCCACACACATAAGTTCAGGCATGTAACCAAACGGTTCGCTCTTGAAGTCAAGGTCAAGCCCGGTTCCTATAACTTTTTTGCCGGCATCGACAAGTTTCATAATAACTTTTACTATGTTTGAATCGAAAAATTGTAGTTCGTCAATTGCGATAACTTCGTCTTCGTCTTTGACAAGCCCAAGAATTTGTACTGATTGTTTAACCTTAATCGCATCAAGCCACAAACCGTTGCGGGATTCTATATAATCACCATGAGCTCTTGTATCTATGAAAGGAGAAATTACTTTGACTTTTTTCTTTGCAATAATGCTTCTTTTTACCCGCCTTAGCAATTCTTCGGTTTTTCCGCAACTCATCGGTCCGGCAATTAATTCAAAACTATACCCTTGCATACTTATAATTTCCTCATTCTCTAACCCAAAATCATTTTACACTATTTTTTTACGGTTTTACTCGTTCAAATTTCGTATCTTTTAATAGTTTAGAACATAAATATAATTTTAAAAGTTTATTTAAAATTAAGTTAATTAATATTAATGTAATTAATGCCCAGTCTCTGACGTCAAGTGTCAAAAAGGATGTAAAAAGTTATTTAGAGAAGTGCATTGTTCTCCTATTGTAACAATAAATAAACTTGATGCCGATTTGCTGTTCATTTATTTTTTGTTTCTTTTTAATACATGACAACTAGCTATATTTTGAATTAAGGATGGTCTAAATGAACATAACTAATATTTCTAACCTAACTGCAACCAAAGCTACTGAAAACAAAAGCAAGGCCAAAAACCCATCCTATGCGAGTTTCAACAACGTAAAGCCAGATTCGTTCAGCTTTAGTGGGCTTCAAGCCGACAATATAATCAAGTTCAAACAAACGGCCAAAACAATACACGTCGTCAGTTTTACCGGCCTAAACGACCCTACTCCGGTTGCAATTCAGTTTAAAGTCAGAGGCGTAACCAGATTCCAAGACGATTACGAAAAAGTTATAACAGGAAAGTGTGAAAATTCTGGCAAAAAAAAGGACTCAGGAAATTTCAGCAATGAGAAAACAGTCGGCAAACAAAAACTTGTCTTGATAAAACGTGAGCAAGCCTCAATTTTTCCAACTTGGCCTAATCTTCCAAAATCTTTGGATTCAGTAGCTCCTGGCAGTGTAAGTTCAAAACCCATCAATAAATTGGCTGCCAGCGATTGGGAAGACGGCAAAGCTCTAAAATTCAATCAAGCCTGGGATAATGGAAAAACAACTATTTCTGACCCAGAATTTGGGCAGATTGGGTTCGTTCCTGACGAGTTAGAAGAAAAACTAAAAGAAATAGGGCAAGATTACACCTCACCTCAAAGAAGGCTACAGAATTTCCGCCTTGAATTATCAAACCTAGTTGCGGGAACTACAAAAGGCGCAAAAACAACAGGCGTAAGAGTAAATTTGATTTATATCGGTAAAGACCCGGAGGTAAAAGAAAAAGTTGAAAAGGTATTCAACGAAATTTTAAACGATGAAAAATCAAATGACATGGTCTTCCTTTATCAACAAAAAGTAAATCCAGACCAAGTTCTAGAAAAAATATTTGAGAATGATAAGATAAACAATAATGTAAAGGCATCAGAAGAAGCAAAAATGGCTATTACGAACATTGTTGACGTCATAGACGACCCTGAGAATCAAAACTTTTTGTTTATTGGCCATAGTAAACCTGATGGTGACACTTCCGGCTGTGTATTAGGACTTGAAAGTGCCGTTCATTACAAATATCCAAATAAAAATGTTGACTGCGCTATCGATGATAAAATTCCGGGACTGTTTAGGACTAAATTGCCAGGAATCGAGGAGATTAAAAGACCTTTTGGGAAAAACAAAATTATCAGAATGAATCAAACAATAGAACAGTTAAAATTAGAGGGTTCCAAATCTGCTATGGAAAAAATTGAAATTCTTGAAGACGAAAAAAAATCTCTTTCAAATCCTGCTAATTTAATAAGCAGAAATAAAAAATATGATGTAATTGTTTTGATGGATATTCCGACCCCAAAACGCTTTACAGACGAATTTAAAGAACAAATCGAAGGCGCAAAAAAAGTCATATATATCGACCACCACCCTCACAGACTGAGTGAATGGCAAGAGGCTAAGGATGTAACTGGTATCGATATGGAGCAAATCCATAAAAACGGCCTCGCGTGGGTCGCTGATGCGGTTCCTGCGGCAACTCAACAGATTGCGATTATTGCCAAGAAATTAATTCCAGACATGGGTGAACAAAAGTATAAAGATTTAAGCAAGGACAAACAGGAAAAATTAGACGCATTTGTTGCAAGTACGGTTGTCGGTATGTCAACAGACACCGGTTCTTTCACAAGAACTGCAAACCTATTACCGGAGCACATGTCGCTACCGGCTCAGCAAAGACCAAACTTTATGCCAGAAGGTCTTTCCAAATGGCTTATGGGACTATCTGATAAAATAAATAAAAAATGGCTGCGCGAAGAAATTTCATACGATATCCCTGACACTAAAATACCAAATCTTGATGAGACATCAAGAGACCAGATGGTTGGCTTCGCCGAAGACGGCAAGCGAGTATTTGAAAACTTAAGCCTAGGAGTTATGGAAGTAAATTACGACGATATGTTTACCGTCTGGAAAAGTGCTATGAAATCAGATAAAATACTACAGAAAAATTTTAACGAAAAAACTGAATTCCTAGATATTCAAAATGCTTTTAAAGGTTCAGAAGTAATGGGTCTATTTAGATCAGACCCGGCAAAGCGTCCACCTGAGAAAAAGGACTACAAAGGGAAATTTGATAACGATAGAATAGCAGTTTTAATCTGCCAAGATAAAAAAGCAGGCGAATTGGATGAAAAATACAATCTCGCTACGCAAAATGGCTTGAGGTTATCGTTTAGATCAGGCGGCGGCTCTGACCACGGCGAATTGCTTGCCAATTTATTCGCAGGCGGCGGACACGGAGGAGCATCTGGTGGACGCGTAGACCTACCGGGCGTTGAAATTGACAGCAAACTATCCGTTACTATAAACGGTAAAAAAGAAACCAACTCAAAAGCGATTTATAACACATTGAGAAGCAATGTCGATGTCAGAAACGACAAAAAACTCTCCGACTCGGAAAAATACGATGCAACAGCAAAAATAGAGTTAGCAATTGATAAATCAGGCAAAACTTGTACAGAGTTGATTGAAGCAATGACAACCGAAATTAGAAAAGACTGCGACGAAGTCTCTTACCAAAAACCTAAAAATAGTAAAAATGGAAAACAATCGTTTAGAGGGAACTTCTTCTTAGACCAAAAAGTATCGTAAATATAGGAGAAAATATATTAAAAGGAACGAATAACATCGTTCCTTTTTTTCTGTTATTATGAATAAGTAACCATTTTGATTAGAGAAAATATCATTAATGACTTTAATAAACAATAATACAACTCAAAAATTAAAATCACCTGAATTATCAGTTGATGATTTCAAAAATGCAATTAAAGAAAAAATAGCTAAAATTGATTCTTCAAATAGTATCAAAATCATTTCTGAACTCACAGAGGTGCTGGATTTGTACCTGCAAAAAAAATGGACGGAAGAATCCCAGCCATTAAAAAAAGAAATTGTGCTTGAGAACCTTGAAAAGCTTATGGGCAAAAGAGGCCATGGTAACGTTGTTACGGCGCAAATCAATCCAACCCCCGGCAACGTTGAAGAAAACGCAAAAAAAATTATGACCTACATAAAGAGTGCCGAAAAAATCTCCGCTGACGTGATAATTTTCTCAGAACTGACTCTAATGGGTTACCCAATCCACGACACAATCGACAGGCACCCTGTGATAGTCGAAGAGAACGTAAAATGGCTCAAGGAAATAGCAAAACAAACCGGTAAAACGCATGTAATTGTAGGTTTTGTCGAACCGCGAGAAAATAAAACCCACGCAAAAAAAATAGGAAAAAAATACTACAACTCCACGGCATTACTGGGCGACGGTAAAATCCTCGGTGTGACCAGAAAAAGCTTGCTTCCAACTTACAGCGAATTCAACGATTACAGGTATTTTGAACCTTCTCCAATCGTTGGAAACCAGCCCGGTGAAACGCTTGGCCATTTTGGCAAAGAAAAAATAGTCAAAATGAGTAAATTAAGCAGAATAAACGGCCACAGTTACGGGGTTGCAATTTGCGAAGACGGATGGAGCGACAAGGATTTCTTCAAAAAAGGTGTTCTTTACGACAAAGACCCAGTTGAAGAAATTGCCAAAGAAAAACCAGAAATAATTGTAAATTGTTCTTCATCTCCTACAAGGACGAAAAAAGAACAATTAAAGCACAATATGCTTTCGTTTGTGGCGAAAAAACACAACACCCCTATAGTTTACGTCAACCAAGTCGGAGCAATCGACGACAGCTCTTTTGACGGCTCAAGCAGAGTTTACAACTGCAACGGCGAATTAATCGCACGTGCTAAATCCTTTGAAGAGCAATTTTTGGTAGTGAACCCCCTAAAATCAGAGGGTAAAATATATCCGCTGGTCAAAGAGCTTGAAAAAACCTTAAAATCTCAAAAAGTTTTTACATTGAATTACGAACCGGATATGGAAAGAACCTACAAGACAATCGTTCAGGGAATTAGCGACTATTTTCGCAAAAATGGGATAAAACGCGCAGTGCTAGGGCTTTCTGGTGGACTCGATTCGAGCGTCAGTGCTGTTTTAGTGGCAGATGCACTTGGGCCTGATAATGTTTACGGGGTGAGTATGCCGTCCAAAATAACTAGCCAAGACAGCAGAATAGATGCGGAACTATTGGCAAGAAATCTCGGGATTCACTTCACTGAAGCGCCCATTAAAGAGATGGTAACTACAGTAAACGAGCAGTTAGACCCGCTTTTTGACGAGATAGAAAAAAATTGGCAGGGACGATACAAAGACTCATTTGTTCAAGACAACGTCCAAGCTCGCTCAAGAGCTACTCTGCTCTGGGGAATTAGCAACGCATTCGGGCAAACAACCCCTATTGCAACTTCAGACAAATCGGAATTATATATGGGCTACGCGACCATAAACGGCGATATGTCTGGCGGGTTTGCGCCTATTGCTGACGTACCGAAGACAAAACTTTTCGCCCTCGCAAGATGGATGAACAAAAACAGAGAAGTAAAAAACGCAATTCCAGAAGTAATCATTGCAAAACCACCGGGAGCGGAGCTTGCAATTAACCCAAAAACAGGTAAGCCATTGGTGGCAGAAGACGCACTGATGCCTTACGAATTCTTGGACGAAGTTATCTGGCGGATAGAGAACAAGCACGAGAGTTACAACGACATGCTAGATTCCAAATTCTTATATGAAGAAAAAAAGAAGATTACTAAAGAACAAAAAGTAGCTTGGCTAGACAAATTTTACAAAAGAATGTCAACAGCCTTGTATAAATGGTCAATTTTGCCGCCTTCAGTTGTTGTAGAAGGTCGTTCAATCAACAAAGGCGACTACAAACAGCCAATAACTTCCGGAAGTATAGATTACAAAGGTCAATCGCCTGAAACTATTGCACAGAAACTAGGCGAAATAAGGTAAGGGCTGGCATAATCTACTCTGGAATATACGCTTTCGGTAAAATAAACCAGTAGCGTGACCATTTGCCAGCTGTGGATTCTACATGGAGAGCACCTTTGTGTAGCTCAATAAGTTTTTTTGCTATCGACAACCCCAAACCTTTTGACTGAGGGGCATTAGCAAGCGAAGTTCCCGCCGAAGCATCATCAGTATTTAAGTCTGTTTCTGCGGCGTTCTCTACGGAAATAATTAATTTGTCTTCATTAATTTCCGATGTAATTAAGATTTTTCCGCCATTGCGTGTGAGCTTTATGGCATTACCGATAAGGATGCCCAAAGTTTTTGCCAACATTTTCCTATCGGCGTTAATATTTATTTTTGTTAGGCTTAGCTCTAATGTTATAGCTTTGTTGTCGGCGGCCAATTTTATTGAATTTATGACCTCTTGAATCAATTGCTCAGAATCAAAATGCTCATAGACCAACATGAACTTTTCTGACTCTATCTCAGATACGGTAATAATATCGTCAGCAATCTCCAAAAGTTGGCGGCCGTTCTTATTAATAATATCCAAATAATCAATTTCTATTTCTCGCTCAACATCATTTTTAGACAACAATCCGGAAAATTCTACGATACTGTTTAGCGGCATTTTGAATTCGTTAGATATGCTTTCTATAAATTCAGCCTTGGAATGCACAGCATCTTGCGCTTTTAGGTACAAATCTGCGTGATACAGCGCTATGCCGGCTTGAGTGCACATATTTCTAATTCTGTTGATATCTTCATCAGGCAATTTTTTTACATCATGAGTGTATTCAATACAGAAATAGCCCATTATTTTTTCTTGGTAAAGAACGGGTAAATTATAACTGGATTTTACATTTGCATTTTCAAATCTTGAAACGAGTGCCTGAGTTTTAGGTTTATCTTTAATATATTCATCCCAAGAGATAATATTTAGCTCTCTTTTCTCAATTAGGGGTTTAATAAAATCAATAATATTATCCACAGTAAAATCAAAGTTGACGAAACTTTTTTCAAGAGGGCTTGACAAGTATTCAGAACCTTTCTCAATAGGGAGGTAAGTGCCACTTTTAGAGTCGTAATCGGAAAAGAAAACCCTGTCTGCTCCGAAAAACTTCCCGAGGTTTATTACAAAAAGATGCTTGATTATGTCTTTATCTAAAGTGCTTCTTAATATTTCTACGATATTTTTACTGATTTTTTCTCTTTCGGTTGCTTGTTTTTCTTTTTCAAACAAATCAGCTTGATACAATGCTATTGCAATCTGAGAAGACAATAATCTGATAATATTCAAATCATCATCTGTCAAATATTCATATTTTTTTGTGTAAGTAAGATAAAGAGAAGCGAGAAGCTTATCATTATGTACTATTGGAAATACATAGTCAGATTTTATTCCTAATGTATTTATCCACTCTTTTGTTACCTGATCAACATTCTCTAAGTTATTTAAGCACTCCGGCCAATTGGGCGCAAGCATCTCGGCCTTACTACTGAAGAGATTTTTAAAGAACTCGAGATGTTTGTCTTCAATATCTATGCCCACGTAGGAAACCAAACTATCATCTATCATATATTCAGAGAATTCGTCAATAATTGCGAACTTGCCAGTTTTTTGATCAACTTGATGAATAACACATCTTTCGACATTTAAATATTTACCTATCTCTTCTACAATTTGCTTTTTCATCTGGTTTATATCAATTGTACTTCTTATAGTTTCAAGCATTTTTCTCAAAACAGTTTCTCTTTCGGCTTTTTGCTTTGCCTCGTTAAAAAGCTTAATTTGACTAAATGCAATCCCCGTCTGATTACCTAGAATTTTCAGGAACTCAACTGTTTCAACATCCGGCGTTACTTTTTCTTTTACGTATTCTATTACAAGTGCAGCTGTTAATTTATCTCTATAATAAAAAGGTATGGCAACGCTGTTTTTTAGCTCGAACCGATTTGCATATTTTTTGGGCCCCTCAAATTCTCCGCTCATGTCTTTTAGAATTTCTTCATAATCAAAGACTGACAAATCTTTTGTTTCTAAAAATATCTCAATGAATTTGCTGACTTCTTCAGTAGGAAACTCGTAGCCAATAATGCTTTTTATTTCGGGCGATGCCAAATACTCTCCCTCATAATTGATGGCCACTCCTTTCATTTTTTCTAAATCAATTTCAACAAAATAACACCTATCAGCAGCTGTTATCTCTCCGACATCTTTAACAATAGCTTTAATCCCATTCATGTCAAAGGTGCGTATTGCTTTTAAAACAATGTTGCCTATAAAATTTTCCCTCTCGGCTGATTTAATAATTTGTTCCTGCCTGCGGATAAGCTCCAACTCCGCATCTTTTCTATCGGTTATATCTCTAGCTAATCCCACCGTTCCGATTACATTCCCTTTTTCATCAAACACTGGACTTTTGAAAGTTTCGTGTAATCTTGCCCCCTTTGTACCAATTATCAATTCTTCTGAATTAAAAGGTTTTTTTGTTTCGATAACCAGTCCATCGTCATCAACATATTTTTGAGCCATATTTTTTGGATAAAAGTCAAAATCAGTTTTTCCGATTATATTTTCCAGCGTAAGTCCGGTGGTTTCAGCATAAGCTTCATTCGCAGCTAAAAGGCGGCTTTTTTTATCCTTAAGCCAAGCCATGAACGGCATATTGTTCAAAATAGCATTTTGATTTGCAGTAGTTTGTTTAAATTTATTAAAAAGTTCTGCATGATTTAATGCGATGTAAACTTGGTTGGATATAGTTTTGAGCATGTTTTTTTCATCATCCGTCCACTTTCTGTGTTCATTGTAGTCAGACAATACAAGCGTGCCCCAGACATTTTCACCCTTACTAATAGCGGTTCCGATTAGTGACTTCACTCCCATTTGTATGTACACCGCTTTGAAATAATCGGGGGTGTCAGACTCAGGAATATTTTCGATTGATATAAAGTCATTGCTTTTTTTGATTAGAACACCAAAATAAGCTGCCACTTTTGAAAAGTCATCAACCTGAGCAACTCCAATTATCTTTTCATCCGACTTGTATTCCTTTCTTAAAATATATTCCTCATAATTATCCTGGTTTGGAAATACTGCAATAGCAGTTCTTTGAACATTAAACAAAATAGACGTTTGCTCGCAAATATAAGACAATATTTCTTCAATATCAAGAGAACCTTGTAATTTTTCAACAATCCGTCTTAAAAAAGCCTCTCTTTCAGCTAACAATTTTGTTTGTTTGTACAACATCGCCTGATGTAAGGCAATTGAAATTTGATTAGAAAAAATATTTATCTGGTTTATCTCGTCATCCGTAATATGGTGACTTTCCCTAACGTAATGAACCGCCAATGCACCAAGCAGCTCATTACCATAGTACAAAGGTACAGAAAAAGCCGACTTCACATCATGCCTATCGATTGCTTCTTTTTCTGTGTCTGCAGGTTTTTTAACGCCATTAATCCAGACATCCTTATGATTAATAACTATCTGCTGGCCTTGCTTCAATAGCAATGCAAACTCAGGAACATCCACATTTACATCAATTCCTTTGTAGCTTTTTATGCGACTTGAAGACAAATATTCAAACTCAACAGGCAAAAAATCGTCAATAATTTGATTATATTCCATTATAAAGCACCTATCGGTATCAAGCAAGCTACCAACAGAATTTACAATTAGTTGTTTTATATCAGATATCTCAAGAGTACTTCTTATTGTTTCTGTTATCTCTCTATAAAGCTTTTCTCTTTGACTTTTTTTATATAATTGATAATTTTTCAGACCGATAGCTGAAATTGAATTTGCTACAAAATAAATAAAATCTGCAGCTACTTTAATTTTTTCAATAGGAACAATTTTTATTTTTCTTACTGCATCTATATATTCGTCTTCATTTATACCAAGTTCTCTTGCTAGCTCTCTAAAATGCTCCTCGTTAGGAGGTTCGGTTAAAACTTGCCCTGCCAAAATCGATGCGATATGCTCGCCTTCTATTATAATAGGAACTGCAAAATCAGTAAGCCCTGAGTGACAGGGATATATAACCGGCTCTCCTTTTTCCGCAGCTAGTTTCCCCCACTTTATGTCGCAGGCATTGCAACGATTATAACCTAATTCACTGCCTCTTGTGTATTTGATACAAAAATCTGTAAAGTTACTAGGCTGGGTTATAGGCCCGGTGTCATCAACTGTAATACTTGCAACATCCATAGTTTTTGCAAAAAAATCTTGAAATTCTTGCAAAAATTCTATATCTATAAAATCAGTTAATTTATTTTTTTTTTCGTTGTCGGGCACTTTAGTTATCTCCAGAAATTTTTGGCTGTATAGCACATTTTACAGTAAACTTACTAATAATATAAAGCCCTGTTGAGTATCTAATCGGGCTATATTTAATGCAACCAATATACCGAGTTCTACTGGATAATGTCTATTCCACTCTCAAAGTACAATTTGACCAACGATACCTTTAAATCATTTTGGCTTTTGACAACATTTTCTCGCATGCTATCAAGGTTTGATTGAGCATCAATCAAGTCAATAAAGGGTGAAAGCGAGCTCTGCCAGCGTCTTGAAACAATTGTTTTATCCTCGTATGCTAATTTTCTTGCAGCCAGTGCAATCTCAAGCTTTTTTTGAGACTCCTCGACACTTGAATAAACCTCGTAAACCCTGAAATTCACTTCTTTTTTAAATCCCTCTAAATATTCCTTTGCCTCGGCCTCTTTATCTTTTGCCTTTAGAATTTCATAATTTCTTTTTTTGCCATCAAATACATCCCATCTAAAAAGCGCGCCAGCTATATAGTTGCTTCCCTGCGCCCCGAAAGAGTAATTACTGTTGTATAGGTTGTAAGATGCAATGGCGTTCAATGTCGGATACCAGTCTGAGCGAGCAGATTGGATGTTATTCTTTGCGTTCTGAACCCTTATTTCTGTGGCTTTTATATCGTTTCGATAAACAGACAACTCCTTGTAATAATTCAAATCATGTAACTCAAATTCAGGAACTGAATCTAATGCTTTAACTGGTTTTTCTAACCCCAATTGTAGCCCCAAATTCATCTTGGCAACATTCAAATTCCTCTGAGCTGTGACTAATTTCTGATTCGCCTCGTCAATAGATGTTTTCGCCCTTAAAACATCTGGATTAGGCGTAGATTTTGACTTGGTTCTGCTTTCTGCAATATCCAAATGCTCTTTTGCATCCTTAATAGCCAGCTCGGCAACTTTTATATAGTCTTGAGAGGAGCTTACACCCAAAAATGCAAGCGCTACTTGATTTACAAGCTCTTCTTGCTGGCGAAGAAAAATGTATCCATTTGCAGAATATTCCTTACGAGCCATTTTTATACCTATCATTGCCTTTCTGTTGTAAATAGGTTGCTCAATAACCCCCGAGGTCAAAAAATTCGTAACCGCGCCAGGAAAGTCAAGAGTCCCTATTGCCAAATCGGCAGTAGTAGCCCTTGTTTGATTTAGCTTGAAGGAAAAAGCCTCGATTGGATTATTTGTCACGGTAAAATTCTCATGGAATCGAACTTTCGGCATCAAATCGCTTCTTGCAATGCCAATGTCTCTTTCAGTTGCAGAAAGGTTCTTCCTCATTGCTCTTATATTGTTGTTATTATTAAGGGCAAAATTTACGGCGTCATAAAAACCCATTTCTGCCGTTTCAATCTGCAAAATTTGCTCAGCAAAAGCACTCTGTGCAAATATAATTTGACAGAAAAACAACACTATCACAATTAAAATTGACCATATTTTCATCTAGACATTATCAAGCTTTACCAATTTAAACCTTATATTTTAACTCAGTGCCACGGCCTTTCATAACTAATAGCTCAACTAACGACTTCAAACCCAAAGTCTTCTTTCCAGACTCTAAAGCCCCCTTCAAGTTTCATGACAGGGTAATCATTTTTTGCCAAAAACAACGCCGCATTTGACGCCAAATGACACTGCTGATTATAGCAATAAACCACATGAACATCATTTTTGGAGAGCTTGGACATCTCCCCATTTAGTGATTTTGCCGGTATTGAACTTGATTCTGGAATATGCTCAATATCAAAATCTTCTTTCTGTCTTACGTCGAGTAATTTGACCTTTTTATCTTTTAGCATTTCTTTTAACTCGACAGGCCCAAGGGTAAACGCCAGTCTTTCGGCAAAAAATCTTTCAGCCAACTTTGTATTATTTCTAATTTCGTTAATATAATCACTCATAATAGACCTCCTTTTTAATCATTATGTTGGATAATAAAAAAATAACATTACCTTTGTGATTAATTTTAGTAAACGTTACTATTGACAGAAACAACAATTCAGTTTACAATGTTACTACACATAGAAACGGAGTCCGATGAATAATCAAGATACATATTCAATTTGCGAAGTCATCTCAAAATTTAAAAAACCTGAAGAAGTGCAGGAATTTTTTGGTGAAATTTTTACTCAAAGTGAACTAAACGATGTTGTCCAACGCTGGAATATTTTAAAGCGGCTGAGTGAAAATGAATCCCAACGAACTATCTCAAAAGCGCTTTCAGTAAGCCTGTGCAAGGTCACTAGAGGGGCGAAAATACTAAAAAACGAACAATCCCTAACCCGTCAAATACTATTTGATGAAAGTTGGCGAAAGTGATTTTGTTTGAACAAGTTAAGTTAATAAAGAAAGGGCATAAATAATGGAAAATAAAACTAAAATACAACAGGCGCCGGATAAAGACGGATATTACGGAGAGTATGGAGGATGCTACGTTCCAGAGGAACTAAAAGTTGCACTTTTGGAAATAAAAGAGGCCTACTACCAGCTAAAAGAAGACAAATCTTTTCAAGAAGAGCTTGCTTATCTTTATAAACACTACGTCGGAAGACCTAGCCCGATATTTTACGCAGAAAATCTCTCAAAAAAAATGGGCGGAGCGAAAATTTACCTGAAAAGAGAAGACTTGAACCACACTGGCGCACACAAAATCAATCACTGCCTGGGCGAAGCCCTACTTGCCAAAAAAATGGGCAAAAAGAAACTGATAGCCGAAACCGGTGCGGGGCAACACGGGGTTGCACTTGCAACAGCGGCGGCCTTGGTTGGCCTGGAATGTGAAATACATATGGGCGAAGTCGACATCCAAAAAGAAAAACCGAATGTATTGAAGATGCAAATCCTAGGGGCTAAGATTATCCCTGTATCAGAAGGTCTTAAAACACTCAAAGAGGCTGTTGATTCAGCGTTTGGTGCGTATCTACAGGATCCTGTCACACAATTTTACGCAATAGGGTCAGTCGTAGGCCCACACCCGTTCCCGCAGATGGTCAGAGATTTTCAGTCCATCGTCGGAAAAGAAGCAAGAGAACAATTTATTAAAATGGAAGGCGCATTACCTGACAACGTGGTTGCCTGCGTTGGAGGAGGTTCGAACTCTATAGGGCTATTCTCGGGGTTTTTAGACGATAACGAGGTAAATCTATACGGGGTAGAACCGGGCGGCAAAAGCTTGAAGTACGGAGAACACGCGGCCACGATGACCTTGGGCACGAAAAACATTATCCACGGGTTCAGCTGCTACTGCTTGACCGATGAAAATGCAGAACCTGCAAAAGTACATTCCGTCGCAAGCGGCTTGGATTATCCTGGAGTAGGGCCTGAGCATTGCAATTTGAAGGACATAAATCGCGTAAACTACGAGTATGCAACCGATGAAGAAACTATCGGCGCGTTTTTTGAACTGTCAAGAACTGAAGGAATACTTCCGGCACTGGAAAGCGCACACGCAGTGGCGTTTGCGATGAAGCTCGCCAAAGACCTGCCGACCGATAAAACCATCCTCGTTAACCTGTCAGGCAGGGGAGACAAGGACATGGATTTTGTTATCGACAATTACGGCAAAAAATTCGGGATTGATTAGTAGTTTTATGATGGTGGGGTTTCGACCCCACCCAACTTTACGACTACAGAATAAAAAGTAGGTCGGTCATACTTGCCCGACAGCAATAATCCCTATTACCCCACCAAAATAAGATATCTAGGATACTTATAATTAAGAAAATCACTTTGAACCTTCCCTATCGAATGATAGGGAAGGTTCAATTTTTCGCACAAAGCTTTTTGAGCCTCAAATTCCGCTTCGCCTTGGTTTATAACGAAAATTTTCCCACAGTTAGGTTGGCTTCGAAGCGAATTGTAGGAATGCAAAAGCATTTTTTGGGGCTCGAAATATTTTGAAGGCAGCCCCCATTTTTGGTGGGGATATTCAAAAACAAAAGGTAAAATCCATACCAAATAGTCGTATTTTTTGTTATGATTTAAAAAATCGTCTTCAATATAATTTGTATTTTCAAGCCCCGTTAAATGATACTTTGCGACTTCACCCCTTGAATACATGTTACTGTAAAGCCTGTGTGGGTCAAGTTCTATTCCCTCCATCTTTAAATTTTTGCAGTATTTTTTGAAGAAAAAATATTCGCCTTTTGCGTAAAACCAATTTTTGCACCCGATATCCAAAACGCTCAATTCGTCTTTGAATTCGAGTGGTAAATACCTGTCCAACAAATCAATTGTGTACAAGTTTTCCAAATAATTTTCTCGTGTGGAATTGTTTTTAAGAAAATCAAGCTCGTATTTTTGACTAAGCTCTTTTTCTCGCTCAATTATTTTTACATCAGTAAAAAGACCATCTTTAAGCTCATTTTGTTCACAATAATTTTTTCTGGAAATTTTTAGCAATTGCCTCAAATTGAAATCAATTATGTTTTTTAAATTTTGGAAAAGGTCGTTCATGAAACAGATTATATCCCAAAAACGCCGGCGCATTGTTCAAAACAATATACACAGTTACCTTCTTTTGTTAAGTCATATTCGGTAATTTCGTACCCAGTACGCTTGATTACAGGGTGCTTACAAGCGAAGCAGTATGTGGTTTCGGTACCTTCATCGAGTGCGTTTCCTGTATAAACATATTTTATACCAGCTTTTTTTGCTATATCGTACGCTTTTTTAAGTGTTGAAAGTTTTGTTATTCCCTTGTTCATCATTTTGTAATCAGGGTGAAAGGCACTAAAATGAACCGGCACGTTTATCCCCAGATGTTTCACAATCCATTCGCACTCAGCCGCGAGCTCCTCGTCCGAATCGTTTTCCCCTTCAATTAAAAGCGTTGTCACCTCAAGCCAGCAATGCGTTTTATCCTTAATGTACCTCAATGTATCCAGAACAGGCTCCAAATGTGCTAGGCAATTTTTCTGATAAAACTTTTCAGTAAATCCCTTCAAATCTACGTTGACAGCATCAATATACTTAAAAAATTCTTTTCTCGGCTCAGGATTGAAGAATCCAGCCGTCACTGCAACCGTTTTAATCCCCTTTGCATGGCAGGCTTTTGCGGTATCAATTGCGTACTCAAAGAAAACAACAGGGTCGTTGTAAGTGAATGCAACACTTTTGCAGCCGTACTTAACTGCCATTTGGGCGATTTCCTCTGGCATATTGTGGTTAAGCAATTTTACATCAGCCTTTGATTTTGAAATATGCCAATTCTGGCAGAATTGACAGCCCAGATTACAACCTAGCGTCCCAAAAGACAACACTTTACTGCCCGGATAAAAATGGAACAGTGGTTTTTTTTCTATAGGATCGATTGCTAGACCAGTATTATAGCCGTAAGCTGTCAGCGTAACTTTGCCTTTAATATTTTTTCGCACGTGACAAAATCCGGTTTGTCCTTCCGCCAGCTTGCAGTTTCTAGGGCAAATCGTGCATTGAATTTTATCGCCTTGTAGGGTATTTTGATATTCCATAATGTATATTATAATCGGTATTGTAGAAAAAAGAATAGGTAACTTAACTATGATAAAAATTAAACCACCATCCGTAGCGGGTAAATTCTATACCGCAGACAAAGAAGAATTAATCAAACAAATAAATCATTTTACACAAAACAACCGAAAAGACTATGAATACGCCACCCGTGCGATTATTGTGCCACATGCTGGCTATTATTATTCGGGGCAAATTGCAAGCGAGGGGTTTCAATATTTGGATAAAAATGTCGAAACAGTTTTTGTAATAGCACCGGCACATTATGTTCCAGTCAGTAAGGTTGCCCTGTCAAGCTACGATAAATGGTCGACACCACTGGGCGAAATAGATATTAATCAGGTAATTAATGATGAATTAAACGAAAAGTTCTTTTGCGATTTTCTCGATGAAGCTTTTGAGAGCGAGCATGCAGTTGAGGTTCAAATACCATTTTTGCAAATGAGTCACAAAGATATTAAAATAATTCCGATTTTAATTGGCGGAATTGAGTACCAAAAAATTACCGAAATTATAGATTATTACTGGAATGACCCCAAAAACGCTTTTGTAATTTCTTCTGACCTTAGCCACTTTCATCGCTCGGATATTGCAAAAAAAATTGATGAATTGACTGCCATAATGATTGAATCTAACGACGTGTTGGAATTCACTCCAAAACAAGGTTGTAACGCACATGGAGTCTGTTCATTGGTTAATTTTGCAAAGAATAAAAACTATTCGCTTATTCGCGTAGATATGAGAAATTCAGGCGAAATAACTAGCGATACTTCAAGCGTTGTAGGCTACGGAAGCTGGATATTGTACGAAGGCGAAAAAACCGAGTTTATCAAAAGCTTTTTCTCTGATTTTTGTATTGATGTCTGCAAAAAAACCATTCTAATCGGGTTAAAAGGTGAGCCACTGCCCAAACCTGAGAATTTGGGGGACATCCCAGCGGTATTTGAAGAAAACGGTGCATGCTTTGTCACACTTGAAATCGATAACAATTTAAGAGGCTGTATCGGCTCTATTGTTGCCCATCGGCCGCTTATTGAGGACCTGATAAAAAACGCGCACAATTCAGCGTTTTCCGACCCACGATTCAGCCCGCTGAGCATTAGGGATTTTGAGAACCTGTCGATTGCGATTTCGCTGCTTTCCACCCCGACAAAATTGCACTTTTCTGACGAAGCTGACCTTTTGCACCAGCTAACGCCGAACGTTGATGGGCTTATTATAAAAGACGGCTGCCATCAGGCAGTTTATTTACCATCGGTATGGGAACAGTTGCCTGAAAAAGCGATGTTCTTAAACTCGCTAAAAATGAAAGCCGGACTCGACCCAGAACATTTTTCGAAAACCTTCGAGGCGTACAAGTACAAAACTGAGTACATTACGTCGTAGGTCAATGCAGAAGCCCCATCCACGTATTGCTGAACTTGATTCAGCATCGCAAGAGCGAACGACTGTGCGACCCTGAAATAAATTCCACGCATGTGATTTTGTCCTTGCTCATTACTTCGCAAACAAAATCTACATTCCCGATCCTGAGCCGTAAGGCTCGTATCCTCGCTAACGGCTCAAGTCAGGGCGACGTACTTCTTAAAAATGGGATTTGTACATCGGCCACACCATCGTTCATTTTTATAAAAAAAGGATGACACAAATTGCGATTATATTTGGAAAAGAGTTCCTTAAAATATCACTTTATTAATCGCTAGTGGGTTTCTCCGCATTTTCACCGTTGCGGTAACCGATTCCGGCTCTGTAACCTGAAACAGAGTACAATATTGGCAAAATTGGCCCTATCCATTTAAAGCCAGATAAAAAACCAACAGAAGCGATATCGTCTATATGCAGACTCAAATCAAGTGCTTCAGGGTGTCTTTCACTATTTAAATCTTTGAATTTAGAGCGTAAATCTTTATTTTCAGTTTTTGTCTTGCCGAAAATAGGGTTTATAATATTTTTGCCTACAAAATTCGCAATTAAGCTACCTGCAACAAGCCCCACGCCTACTACTCCGGCGAGCATCGCAGTGAATCTTGCAGCTTTTGATTTTACGTTCAGTTTATCCATCAAAATCATCGAAAGCCCAGCTCCGACATTGCACAGAAATATATTGTTCAAATATTGATAAGAGCCCTCTTTTATCTTGTCTGGAAATTTCTCTTTCCACTTTTGCTTGGTTAAAACGTCTCCGACTACCCCTCCAGTTATTCCGCCAATAACTGGAATTAAACCAACTAAAGACAGTTTGCCTAGTTCTTCAAAAGCTCCGTGATTGTGAGCATTAGGGATAACTTTATTTATCATCCCTGGAACCTTGAATGTATCAGTGAGGTTTTGCTCCAACAATTTTACTTCTTTAAATTTAAGTATTTTGCCATTTGCCACCTTATTTATAAGTGATTTTGTCCCATTATCTGAAACTTTTTGTAAAATCTCATTCAAGTCATTTTTGTGAAGGTGCGGAATCTCAATCAAACCCTCAAAAATTTCTTTTCCTTTTATCGTAAGCCCTCTAGTTGCAAGCAAAACAGACGCTAAAGTAAAAGTCATTACGCTGGCATTCTGGATGAATCTATTTTTACGGTCGCTCTTTTTTGTTTTTAATGTATCGTAAGTCAGATAAGTTGCGCCAATGCCGATAAGTGCTAATGGCATTACATTATTTAGCTTTTTTATCAACGAAGGTTGATCCAAATATTTCCCGAAGGTGACTAATTTTACTGATAGTGACATGTTATACCTCTTTTATTATAAATAAATCTTATCATCGCAATTTAAAATTACTACTACCACAGTTACTAGTCTCTTGCGCTTTATATATTAATTTTTGTAACATCTCTTATGTTTATGCTCAAGTTAAGAACTAGATAAGCCGATAAAGATAGTAAGAAAATAGGGAAAATAAATTAGGTCGAGAAAATTTATATAGTTAAGGAAAAGGCGGATTAAAATGGGATTGGCAGCATCACAAGCTAGAATGTTATTTATAACAGCACGCAAAAGCGATGTTGAGTTTTCTCAGATGAGAATTGCACACAACAAGATGTCTCTTTCTCGCGAATCTGGAGATCTTTCTGATAACTATAGCAGAAGTTTAAACATGAGAAAATTGGTCTATGCACTTGACGGAAACGCCACCAGTGCTACTACTACTGAGTTGTCTTATGGCTTATTAATGACCCCAAATGCTGCAAACACTGCTAGCCAATATATGCTAACAGACGTTAATAAAAGAGTAGTATTGTCAGATTCTGATTGTGCAAAAATCGGTTTTGCCAGCGGTGCGAAAAATGGCACACTTGGTATGGACAAGACTGCTTTCTTGGCTAAATTTGGCCTTACTGCGCCAAAAGAACCTGTAGTTACAAATACTGCTACTACTGCAATTGTTTCCGGAATAGATGATTCAACAAAATTTACTAGCTATATGTCCGAGCAAATTACTGCATTAAAAGCCGAATCCTTTAACAGCAAAAAAGGGTCCGGTGCGCTTTTTGCAGCTATGCTGGGCGGAAGATATACTGACACTGAAGAAAGAACTATAACTACAAATATAAAGTCTGCCCTTACCAATATGAATACAGCATTGATTGAACAAGATGCCACTTTAGATGCCAAAATAAGTAGTATTACCAGCCTAACCCTGGACGGAAAAACTGCTTCGGATCCCAAAAACCAAAAACAACTTGACCTTTGGGTCCAAGAATCAGCGATGATTAAAAGGCTGATTCCTAATATTGCGAATACCTTAAAAGTAGTGGAGGAACAAGTAGCAGGTGAAGACCAAGATGGCCGTCAAGAAAGAGGCCTTGCTGTCGCCAACTTTATATTATATGGCAACAGTGTAAAATCTACTATCGCAGCCGGGTTCTCCAATGAAAGCTTTGCAAATGATGTAAAAAAAGATTTAGGATATAATTCAGATTCAGGCGCTAGCTATAATGAAAATATTTGTGATGATGCGTCAAGATTAATAACTAGCTATAATACGAATAAGCCTTCAGAAGTACCAAAAGAAGATAATAAAAATTCTGTGTCTACTGACAGCCAAAAGATTGCTTTTTACACGAACTTGTACAATGCAATCTCTGTTAACGGATGGTCTAGAAATTCCAGCATAGATGATTCAGCATATCTATCGACACAACTGCTTAACAACAACCTTCAGCTTAGAAAATTGAATACTGACGGTAGTTGGTCACAGGCTACTTTAAGCGACCCTTCAAGCCCAATTAGAAACGTAAGAGATACTGAAGGTGCGGAAGAAGCAAAAATTAAATACGACTTAGAAAAAGACAAAATTGATGATAAAGAAGGTAACTTGGACTTGCAGATGAAAAGCTTGGAAACTGAGCGCGCGGCACTTGATACTGAACTTGACTCGGTAAAAGCGATAATAACCAAAAATATCGAGCGATCATTCAAGACTTTTGCTTAAATTTTTACCTCCCTTCCTTTCCCTAACCTCCCTACCCTTTCCTTAAATAGTAACATTTAATTGCGCCTCTTTCCCAAGAGGCCTTTTTTTGCTAAATTACTTCATTGCGAGAAACGAAGTGACGAAGCAATCCAAAAGACATAAATCTATAAGCGTTGGATTGCTTCACCCTAAAGGGTTCGCAATGACGCAAAAATAAATTCTAGATTCCTTTTACATTTCACTTTTTATTTTTCACCCAAAATGTAACATTATCTTAATAAACCCGCCCTAATGCCTAAAGTTATCTGTCGATAAGCCGATATAGATGACATAGGGAAAAAAGTTACGGGTTTTTTACAATAAAAGTTTAGGAGTACAAAGTAATGGGAATGGCAGCATCACAAGGAAGATTATTAATGATCACCGCCAGAATGTCAGACGTTGAATTTTCATCTCAGCAGCTCCAAAGCGCAAAAATGAGATTGGCGATGAGTACTGAGGACCTAACAGCTGTATACACCAACGCCTTGGATAAAATGAAACTAGTTGGAAATACATTTGTCGATGGAAAACCTGCGACTGTTGATTTAACTTATAGTTCGTTGACTAGTGCCAATTCTCAGCTTGCAGGAAAATACATTTTAACTAATGCTGAAAATAAAGTTTTGGTTCCAATTGATGTCTTAGGAAGATTTAATGTCGCAAGAACACAAGGCGGGATGATGCGGTTTGCTTCTGATATGAGCGGCGACAGCAATAATTCTTATTATCAAAACCTGTACACAAAAATGCTAACTGACGGTTGCACAGATATTGCTCCAGCAAATCAAAACAGTGCTACTTGGCTTAATAACCAACTAGAAAATGGTGGAGTCTTTTTGGAAAAATTGGTTATCAAAGACGGCAAAAGTCAGTTTGAAGACTCGGATGTGACCACTTCAAGCGAACTCTCACAAGTAAGAGATACTACGGATATTAAAGTAATAGAAGCTAAATATGACGCTGAAATGGCAAAAATCCAAAATAAAGACAAAAGATTCGACATGAGCATAAAACAGCTGGACACAGAGCACAACGCTTTGCAGACCGAAGCTGAATCTGTCAAAAAAGTAATTGAAAAAAACATTGAAAGCTCATTCAAAACATTCGGATAAAAAAGCAATAATAAACGCAAAAACTCTTCATCCTGAACTTGATTCAGGATCTATCCAACATACTCCTCAGGTAAGATCCTGAAATAAATTCAGGATGACGCATTGTTTGTTTTACTGCCTTAAAATTTTACCTCCCTACCCCTTCCCTAACCTCCCTACCCTTTCCTAAATTAGTAACATTTAATTGCGCCTCTTTCCCAAGAGGCCTTTTTTTACTAAACTACTTCATTTCGAAACATGGAACTTGTAGATTAAAATTAGTATTACACCAAAGCAATCTCCTACGCACAAACACGTCATTGCGAGGCGTTGATTTTGTAGATTGAAAAGAATATAATGACCGAAGCAATCTCCCTCAAGACTTGCATGAGATTGCTTCGGTGAGAAATAATGGTCAAAGTCCAAACCTTACGTCTCGCAATGACGTAGTGGAAGACGTGGTGGCGTTTACCTTTCATCCCAAACTCTTAACTTCCGCAATTTCTATATCTTTTTCTTCCAATCCGTAATTTTTGAGGAAGTGCTTTTTTGTGAATTTAACACCACAATCAACAAGGTTTGAGATTCCAAAACCATTTCTGAAATAAAGTTAACAAAATCTTTACAATTATTTTTATCAAAATTATTTAGTTTTGTTATGTATTCTCTTCTAACGACAGGAGGAATAATTGTGATGTTGTAGCCAGCTTGAAGAAGGGCTAAGTTCATCAAAAGACGGGCAGTACGCCCGTTACCATCGATAAAAGGGTGAATTCTTACAAAGTTAACGTGAATCATTGCTGCATATTCAACAGGATGTAAATCAATTTTCAGCTGAGGAAGTTGTGCCACAAAATCTTTCATCAATGAATCGAGCTCCTCAGGTTTTGGGAGCTGAATGTCAAAACCTGTTATTTTAACTTTTATTTTACGATATTGTCCAGCATTAGATTCATCAATCTTATTATAAAAAAGATGATGCAGGTCTCTTATATCTTCTTCTGTGAAGGATTCATTTTTAGCTAAGCTTGAAAGTTTATGAATCGCATCTGAATGCCCCAAAGCATCTAAGTGAGATTTCATTGATTTACCACCTAAGGTTAAGCCGTCTTCAAGAACAACTTTTGTTTCAGCTAAATCAAGCGTATTTCCCTCAGTCGAAGTTGATGAATGAGTAAGTCCTATTTTATAAGAGTCTTGAAGTTGCAAAAGGATGTCTTGTGACAATGGCCGATGGGCATCAATCTTCGCTTTATATTCGTCGTTTTGTTGGAATTTATTCTCGTACAAAATGGCTCCTAATCTTATATTAAAACAATCATATCATGGTTGTTTATTGTTGACAATTTTGGTTTCTAGAGGTGACTTAATCCGAACAACGAAGCAATCCACAACGCCTAGATTAATGTCTTTTGGATGCTTCGTCACTACATTACTAGCACTTTTTACCTTATACCTTTCCCTTTTTACTTTCCACCTTTCACCCAAAATGTAACATTATCTTAATAAACCCGCCCTAAAGTCTAAAGTTATCTGTCAATAAGCCGATATATAAGATATAGGGAAAAAATATTACGGGTTTAAAGGTTTATAGGTAAAAAATTAAAGGAGAACTATCATGGGAATGGCAGCTTCACAGGGAAGGCTATTAAGCATTACAGCAAGAATGTCAGACGTTGAATTGAATTCTCAACAAGTTTGTCAGAGCAAAATCAGGCTGGCCATGAGTGGTGAAGAAATTACCAGACAATACACTGATGCTTTGGATAAAAAGCAATTGGTCGGAGTATTGGGCAATGGGACTAACATTGAACTAAATTATGCCTTGTTGACAGGTACTGAGTCTCCTCTTACGGGCGATTACGTTTTAACCAACACTAACAATCAAGTTATGGTTTCAAGTGATATGAAAGCAAAATATGACGCTGCAAAAGCAGGGAAAGGTTTGTCAACATTCTTGGAACTAAATAACGCTGCTCCAAAAGAAACTTATCCGAGCGGATCTAGTAAAACGCTTTATGAAAACTATTTGAAAGACTTGAAAGGCAGACAAGATGCTGTTACTACTGCTGGTAATAACCTCAAAGGTGTTGAACAGTATATAACAACTACTACAACAGGTACAACAGGTACAACAGGTACAACAGGTACAACAGGTACAGTTGGTGGCACAACAGTTGCCGGCGAGACAACAGCTGTAGCACCAACAACTACTACAGCACCAACAACTACTACAGCACCAACTACTACTTCAAGCGGTAACACAACTTCAATTGGTAACACAACTGGAAACACATATTCAGCCGACGACGAGCCAACAGTGCCAACAACTACTACAGCACCAACTACTACTACTACAGCACCAACTACTACTTCAAGCGGTAACACAACTTCAATTGGTAACACAACTGGAAACACATATTCAGCCGACGACGAGCCAACAGTGCCAACAACTACTACAGCACCAACAACTACTACAGCACCAACAACTACTACAGCACCAACTACTACTACAGCATCAACTACTACTTCAAGCGGTAACACAACTTCAATTGGTAACACAACTGGAAACACATATTCAGCCGACGACGAGCCAACAGTACCAACAATTACTACAGCACCAACAACTACTACTACAACTACAACAACTACTACTACAACTGCAACAACAGGTACAACAGCTCCAACAGATGACATTGGCTATACAAGCCCTATAAGCGAGGCACCACAAAGAGCAAGAGCAATAGCACCTAGCAATACCCCAGATTATTCCACAGGGATGACCGCTGGCACTTGCTCACGTATTAATACATACTGGAATACAGATAATCTTAAAACGAGTATACTTAACTCTGTTGACAGCCCTTTTACTGATCCTGTCACTGGTATGACTACTACTGTGGCTAAATCAGCTGATCCGTCAATTGCATCTGGGCTTAATAACCAATTAGGTGTAGCTCTGGAGACTGTGTCCACAAAATTAGATAATATAATCCCTAGCTCTGAACCTAAAGTCGTTGCTGAGATAGAACGATTGACATCAGAAAAACTTGCTTTAGAGCAGGGTAGGACTTGTCTTAACGCAATGCTTGGAGGGATTACCGGTGGCAAGTCGGAATACGATGAATGTGCTGCAGTACTAACTGAATCTATGACTGAAATTCTTAGCTATGAACCTGTAGAAAATGGCGGGACTTACAGTGCCGATGTGCCAGCTCCAACAACTACAACAGCTCCACAACGTGCAAGCAGTTCAGCCGGCGATACAAGCGTTCCCAGCGAAGAAACTACAACAGCTCCAACAACTACAACAGCTCCAACAGGAACAACGGCAACAGTTGGTGGCACAACAGTTGCCGGCGAGACAATAGCTGTAGCACCAACAACTACTACAGGTGCCTCAACAAGAACTGTCAATCCTGAGTACACAAGATTAAATGATATCTTGGAGAAGGCTGTCCAATATCTTAAGGATATTGTAAATCCAGGTGCTCCTACAGTAGTTCTTCTTGGAGAAAATACAAGCTATTACACAAATCTATATAACAGAATAGAAGAATCTGCTTGTGTCGCAGAGACAGATGCTAATTTAAAAAGCGCTGCTTGGCTCAACAATCAAATCAAAAATGGCGGGATGTTCATCGAAAAATATGATGGTTCAGAAGGCGTAAAAAAATTCAAAGACGTTGATTTTAACTCAGCCCCTGAATTGGCCGAAAAAAGAGATGAAACCGACATTAAGATAATAGAAGCTAAATATGATGCTGAAATGAAAAAAATTCAAAACAAAGACAAAAAATTTGATATGAACCTAAAACAGCTAGATACTGAGCACAACGCTTTGCAAACCGAAGCTGAATCTGTCAAAAAAGTAATAGAAAAAAACATTGAAAGCTCTTTCAAAACATTCGGATAAAAAAGCAATAATAAACGCAAAAACTCGTCATCCTGAACTTGATTCAGGATCTATCCAACATACTCCTCAGGTAAGATCCTGAAATAAATTCTAGATTACGCATTGTTTGTTTTACTGCCTTAAAATTTTACCTCCCTACCCCTTCCCTAACCTCCCTACCCTTTCCTAAATTAGTAACATTTAATGCGCCTCTTTCCCAAGAGGCGTTTTTTTTAAGATATATAGTGAACAAGTCGTGTTATAAAACTTCGGGCTAAAATTTCTTAAGCTTTGCGTAAGTTGCGTCCATGGCTTTTTTGCCAAGTTTGCCGAAATCAATTGTGTACATAGTGCTTTCGCCGATTTGAGTGACTTCAGAAATGTGACCAACTCCGAGTTTTTCGTGGAAAATCCGCTCTCCGACGTTATAAAAATATGAGGTCGCTTTTAATTTTTCTTCTTCCAGCCTTTTTTGCTCAGATTCCTTTTGTTTCTTTTCTTCAAGCATTCTTTTGATGGCGTTGTCCTTGAAAAAATCTTTGACTTTTTCTTCTTCAACGGCCTTGCTTTTTGGTGATTTAATCAATATTGCTTTACTTGGGCTGTACTGAGGCTTGTTTTGTTGCCATTTAGGCGGGGATTGTTGCGGTCTGGCCGGTTGAGAAGCAGCAGCGGAATCTCTTTTTTGCGGGGCCACAAAACCTTTACCAAAACCGGTTTGGGGTCTGATGTAGCCAAACGGGTCGGACTGAGGTTTTTGGTCCAATTTGATTTTATCGACAGCACTTTGGAACGTTGCTCTTGATGAAACGTTGTCTGAGTAAGAACTTTCCATAAGATTGGGAGGGATCTCATCTAAAAATCTACTCGGGTTGAAATATTTGTACTCTCCCCACACTTGACGGCGGTTTGCGCTTGTGAGATAAAGTTGGTTTTCGGCTCTAGTGACGCCCACATACATCAATCTGCGTTCTTCTTCAAGGTCGGATTTTGAATTAAAAGTCCGCTGGTGAGGGAAAATACCTTCTTCCAGCCCCGCCAAGAATACGGTAGGAAATTCAAGACCTTTTGCCGCGTGCAAAGTCATCAAGGTGACGTTGTTGCTGATGTTTTCAAGCCCGTCGATGTCAGAGACAAGAGCGACTTGGGATAAAAATTCGCCCAAAATGTTATCCAAATCCTCGGGTTCAAATTCACCAGCTACGTTAACAAGCTCTTGCAAGTTGTCAATCCTGGATTCGTTTTCTGGCGTTTTTTCTTCGTATAATTCTTTCAAATAGCCGGTTTTTTCGATTACAAGCGAAATGAATTCGCGGAGGTTGTATTTACCCTGAGCTTCTTTAAAATTAGTAATCAGCTGGGTGAAAGCTTTGAGTTTCTCTTTTGTTTTAGCATTCAGACCCTTTTCGTCGTCAAACAATAAAACAGCTCCAAACAAGCTACAATCGTGTTCATCTGCGATTGCGTGAAGGTTTTTAATGGTGGTTTCGCCGATAGAGCGTTTAGGCACATTGACGACCCTTTTGAAACTTTGTGAATCATTGTTGTTGTGAATCAATTTCAAATAAGCAACGATGTCTTTGATTTCTTTTCTGTCGTAGAATTTCAGGCCGCCGTAGATTTTGTACGGGATTGAGCGGGTAATTAAAGCTTCCTCAATCGCTCTTGATTGGGCGTTTGTACGGTAAAGAATGGCAAAGTCATTGAAATCTACAGCTGAGTTTTTGATTTTTCTTGCAATATAATTGGCCTCGTCAGCCTCGTCTTGTGCTTGGAAATAGCTGATTTTCTCGCCGTCGCCTTTTTGAGAATAAAGGACTTTGTCGACTCTTTCCTCGTTATTTTCGATGATTGTGTTTGCCACATTAAGTATATTGGCGGTCGAACGGTAGTTCTGCTCCAGTTTAATCAAAGTCGTTTCTTTGAAATCTCTTTGGAAGTTCAAAATAATCTTAAAATCAGCCCCGCGCCAGCTGTAAATAGACTGGTCGACGTCGCCTACAACACACAATGAGCGTTTTTCCATGTGCTCAGTACCCAGATTTGTATAAAGCATGTTGATAAGCCTGTATTGGGCTTGGTTGGTATCCTGAAACTCATCTACCATTACGTGCTGGAATCTCGCAAAATATTTTGCTCTGACATCTGGATTTTGGTCCAAAAGTTTTACGCATAGCATCAGCATGTCGTCGAAATCTATTGCGTTATTGTTGTTTAGGGCGTTTTCGTACTCTTCAAATATGCTTGCTATTTTTTGTGATTTAAAATCTCTGGCGAATGTTGAGAAACTGTAAGCATCTTGCATTTTGTTTTTTGCGTTAGAAATGATTGATTTAACCATTTTGGGCGCATAAATTTTGTCATCGAGGTTAAGTTTTTTTATAGCGTTTTTAATTACGCCAACGGAATCTTGTTCGTCGTAAATCGAGAAATTTTTGTCCAAATTTTTGCCGGACGGAAATTTGTAATTTTCTATATCCTGTCTTAAAATTCTCCCGCAAATACTGTGGAAAGTGCCGACCCACATCGATTTTACAATTCCTTCACCGATATTGGTGGATAATCTTTCTCTCATTTCTTTAGCGGCTTTGTTGGTGAAAGTTACGGCCAAAATTTCTTTTGCCCTTACTCCATTTTGAATCATATGAGCGATTCTAGATGTCAAAACTTTTGTTTTACCACTGCCGGCACCTGCTAAGATTAGCAAAGGTCCCTTTACGTGTTTTACCGCCTGCAATTGCTCTTGGTTAAGATTGTCTAAATATTTTTCCATCCTCTATTCCCAAATTAATTTTTTGTGGTATAATTATCATACTTGAAAAAAATAGTTTTTCAAAGAAAATTTAAAACAAATTATTTGGTAGGAAAAAAGATAGGAACGATGGTAAAAAAATGGCAGAACAAATTTCAAATGAAGTTATCACAACAGTTGGTTTAGAAAAAGAATCTAATGAAAATCAACAACACTCTAACATAATGGTGCCATTGGACGATATGGATACGATTTCCGAAAGCGCATCCGATACGGTTGACGAATTGGCTATGGAATTGGCTACAATCCAACAAAGCGCTAAAAAAATTGCTATAATCGGAAGTAGAAATTTGCCAATAACTCATCAACAATTAATCGAAACTCTTTCAACTGCATTAATTATGCAGGGAAACACAATTATAACTTCAGGCGGTTCTTCGGGAACAAACGCAGCAGCTATTCGTGGAGCAATGAAAGCCAACCCGGATAAATTAAAAGTTATTTTGCCACAAACAATCGGCCAACAACCGTCTGACGTTCAAGACCAATTAATCGGCGTTCCAAACATCGTAGAGCACTCAGACAGAGCAATGATGACTTTGGCTGACGCTTCAAGAGTTTGTAATAGAGAAATTATTGACGATTGCAACCAATTGATTTGCTTTTTGTCTCACACAAGCAAAACACTTCACCAGGCTTTTGAATACGCTGAAGAAGGACATAAAGTTATAACTGCGTTTTATTTAGACTAACCTGTTGTGACAAACCACAATGAATAGTGAGATAATAAAAAAACTTACTGGGAAAAACCAGATTGACTTTGAATTTGCGGCATCGCAAATTATCAATAATTCAGATTCGGATGCTTTTTCAGAATTGGTTAGTAAAAGCGATTTTTTGTTTGATTTTATCAAAAAAAATGTTGAAAAAAGACTGCTAAGTGCAGTAAATGAGAACAATTACAAGAACTTGTTTGCTTTTCTGAAATTCTACTCGCCCGACTATGAAAATTTCATAGTTTCTTCGCTTGCAAAATTTGCCGACGAGGATTTGACCGACAGGATGCTTGAGCTCTTGGAAAACGGTACTGACGAGGAAAAAGCCTACAGTGCAAAGTATTTTTCGCTGGTGAATGATTCGGTGGCGATTGATTTGTTGAGAAACTATTCTTATTCTGATTTCGACTCGCTTGCTCAAAACTCAGCCCTGGCACTATCAGCGATGAATGACGAGTTCTCTTACAATTTGGCGATTGAAAAGCTTAAGTCTGAAGATGAGTTTGAAAAACTCTCCGCTATTAGATTTTTGTCTGCATTTAACGACAGCAATGCGATAGGACAGATATTTGAGGCGATGAAAAAGTCTTCAATGCCTGAAAATATTGCGTGCGAAATTTCGTATTTGCAGAGTTTCCTTGAACTCTTGGAAACTGATTTCAAAAAGGACACCATTTTGGCAGTAAATTACATCATTACCGGACTTGGCGAAATTATTTCGCTCGGACAGATTTTTAATTTCCAGCTTTTTGAAGTGCTTCAAAAAATGATAAACATTCAAGAAAACGAAAGAAATTCAAAAATAGCAGTTGTACTGCTTAATGCCAAATTGAAATTCGACCAGCTGACCGAAAATGATGAATACATTTTTGACGAAGACAAAAATACGAAAACCGAAATTTATGAAATTAAAAAACTATTAAATCACTCAAGCGAAGCCTTTTGTGACCTTCAAAAAACTCTATTTATTGGCGAATTAGTCCAATCAAGTGATTTCGTCTTTTCTGCTTTGGAATTGGCTCAAGATTTAAAAATTGATGCGACAGAAAATTTTAAAGAGCTTTTGAATTCGTCCAATCAGACAATTATTCTCAAAACAATGGAGGTCTTTAAATCTTTGAACAAACTGAATGAAGTTGAATTGGACGCAATTTTAGGCATGGTTACTGACGCTAATATCAAAGCGATTATTCAATCAATGTTTAATAAATAGGAGCAAAATGGAAGATTTCAAGGAAAAAACTCTAACGAAAAAAAATATTTACGAAGGTAAAATTTTCAGCGTTATTAAAGATGAAGTTGAACTTTCAAACGGTCAAAACTCTGTCAGAGAAGTCGTGTTGCATCCAGGAGGAGTCGTTATTGTCGCAAAACTCGATGAGGAAACTATTTTGCTGGTGAATCAATATAGATACCCGATAAAGCAGACTTCACTTGAGCTCCCAGCCGGAAAATTGGACTACGGTGAAAATCCCAATAAGGCCGCAAAAAGAGAGCTTGAAGAAGAAACCGGCTACATCGCCCAAAAATGGCAGTCATTAGGGTTTATTTACACCACACCCGGCTTTTGCGATGAGAAATTGTACTTGTACCTTGCAAGTGACTTAGAATTTATAAAACAAAATCCTGACGAGGGTGAAATTATCGAATGTTTCGAGTATAATTTGTATAACGTTTTCGAGATGATAAAAAAGGGTGAAATTAATGATGCTAAAACGATTTGCGCCCTAGCAAGAGCCTTTGACCGAATTTAAATAAATTTTAAAAGGAAATAATATGACCGATATAAAACTCGTCGCCACAGATATTGACGGCACTATATTAAAACATGATTTTAAATTCAATCAAGAAGTAAAAGATTGCATTAAAAAACTGACTAATTCTGGAGTGAAAGTCGTCTTGGTCACCGGTAGAATGCACTCTGCAACTGATTTTATTGCAGAAGAATTGGGATTAGATACCCCGATTGTTTCTTATCAGGGCGGATTAATAAAATGTACGGGTGAGACTTTATACGAAAAAAATCTCGACCCAAAAATAGCAAAAAAAATAATACATTGGGCAAAAGCAAATAATGTTCACATTAATTTGTACATGGACGACCAACTGTACGTCGAAAAGGACGACGAAGTTATAAGACGCTATACGGGCGAGCGTTCAGCAGGATTTATAGTAAAATCTTTTGAGGAAATCGAATTGCACCGCATAAATAAAATTCTGGCGATAGATTTTGTAAACCACGAACTTGTCACAGAGTGGCAAAACTACCTGTCAGCTACTTTTGAAGATGCCTACATCGTAAAATCCACCCCCTACTTCTGTGAGATATCGCACCCTGAAGCAAAAAAATCTTCAGCTGTTGATTTTTTAAGAGATTACTACGGGCTCCAAAAAGAAGAAATTTTAACAATCGGCGACCAAAATAACGACATCGAGCTTTTAAAAGCCGGCGGAATAAAAGTTGCGATGGGGAATGCAACTGACGAACTAAAAGCTGTAGCAGACTACGTTACAGACACTGTAGGTAACAACGGGTTTGTGAAAGCGATGTATTTATTTGTTTGCAATAAAATAAATACAACGTAATACACGTCATCCTGAATTTAGTTCAGGATCTATCCAGCTTTGTAGGTTGGTCAGATGCTGATACTATTGGGGATAAACGTCTAAAGCAGGGATAATAATGGCGGGCCGTAAGGCCATTTTGCACGTTTCGCCACAGCTCAAACGGCAAAAGAAGGCAATCAACTTCAGCATGACAGATAAGGACAAAAATGAAGCAAAATTATAGAATTGGAACCGGATACGATATTCACAAAACCGACGAAAACAGAGATTTAATAATTGGCGGAATTAAAATTCCACACGAAAAGGGTCTGTTTGGGCATTCTGACGCTGATGTGCTAATTCATGCGATAATTGATGCTATGCTCGGGGCTTTAGCATTATCAGACATAGGAACGCTTTTTCCTGACAACAAAGAAGAATTCAAAGGTATTTCAAGTGTGATTTTGCTACAAAAAGTGAATGGACTAATTTTGGAAAAAGGTTACGAAATCAACAACATCGATTCTAATATTATCGCCCAAGAACCAAAAATGATGCCGCATATCCCGAAAATGAAGGAGCTTTTGGCGGAAGTTTTGAAGATTGACCTTGATATGATATCCATCAAAGCGAAAACCAATGAAAAAATGGATGCTGTAGGACGCTTAGAGGCCATCGAGGCGAATGCGGTGGTAATGCTGGGACGAGTTAAGGGAAATAGTAAATAGAGTAGGGTAGAATTGCTATCCCACCAACATAAGCTCAACGGAGAAAGAAGGCACAAAGATGAAACTACTACACGCAATGATAAGAGTGCAAAACATAGAAAAATCACTAAAATTTTATCAGGAATTATTAGATATGAATTTGGTTAACGAGATGAGGTTGGACGATTGCTCATTATATTTTCTAGCTGACCAAGACGGCCAAACTCAAATAGAACTCACATACAACGATGAAACATCTCAAGGTGGTTACGAAATCGGAAACGGATTTGGGCATTTAGCCTTCAATGTAAATTCAATGGACGAATTTACTTTAAAGATGAAAAACCTAGGATATGAGTACACGCAGGAACCTTTTAAGTTGGACAATTATGATTTAAAAATCGCTTTTTTAAAAGATCCTGATGGGTACCAAATCGAACTTATAGAGGAGTAAAATGAAAGAATATATATCACAATCAATAGAAACAAAAAAACTCATATTGAACGACGAAAGTTTTTTGGCCGATATAAAAAAAATTAGCGACACAATAGTAACTGCCTTACAATCCGACAGAAAAATTTTGTTTGTCGGAAATGGTGGTTCAGCTAGCGATTGCGAACACTTGGCTACCGAATTCGTATCTAAATTCTACAAGGAAAGACGCGCCTTTAACGCAATTTCTTTGGCCTCCAATAACTCACTTATAACAGCTCTTGCCAACGATTTTGGCTACGAAAAAGTTTTTTCAAGACAAATTGAAGCAATTGGTAAAAAAGGCGATGTTTTGTTTGCGTTTTCTACTTCCGGAATGTCTAAAAATATTCTGGAAGCACTTGATACTGCGAACAATATGGGGCTTATAAAAATAGGTTTTACCGGTAATAAGCCCTGTGATATGGATAATAAATGCGATATTTTGATTAAAATACCCTCTTGTGAGACCTCAATAATCCAGGAATCGCATATGATGCTTGGGCATTTAATCTGTAAATTGGTTGAAGAAAAATTATTTTGTTAACTTTGTAAAGTTTTTCAATTTTGATTAGCAATTTTTTCTTATAGAAATACTTAGTATATATATAAGAGATATACATTACAAAAATAAGGGAGATATATTATGATTAAGAAAGCAATTGCCGCTATAGGCGCAATCGGAATTGGTTCTGGCGAAAGTAATAATTATGATGATAATTGGGCTAAAAAAGCTGCACAAAATAATATACCTGACATCGGTTCCAAATTGAACGGAACAGACCAAGTGGCCTATGTGTCAAATCCTTTGGGTGCTATCGGTTCATGGTTGAACGGTTCTCAAGGTCAAACTCAATCCACGGCATCGGGAATTCAAGCTTAGTTAATTTACTAAAAATTTTATTTGATATAAAATAGTCTTGTCAAACATTTGATAGGACTATTTTTATGTTATTAACAGCTGATATCGGCAATACAAGTATTACACTAGGGCTATTTGACGACAACGCGCTTGTCGAAGAATTCAGATTAGCCTCGGACAAAGATTTATCCCAAGGCGAGTATGAGGTTCTTTTGAAAACCCTGTTTAAGCCGTCGAAAGTCGAAGGATGTATCATAGCTTCGGTTGTGGAAGAACTCAACAAAAAATTCAAATCCGCTGTGGATGAAGTATTCAAGATAGATTCCATGCTCGTTACTAGTGAATGCAAAACCGGAGTGAAAATAGCGATAAAGAATCCAAAAGAAGCAGGTGCTGACAGGATAGCGAATGCTTGCGGGGCTTTTATGCTCTACAACCGTCCGTGTATCGTAATCGATTTCGGGACTGCAACTTCGTTTGATATAATCAACGAAAAAGGTGAATTTATAGGCGGGGTAATCGCTCCGGGCTTGAATTTGCAGATGAAAGTTTTAAACAAATTTACTTCGAAATTACCAAAAATAGACATTGCGAAATCTGACAAGGCAATCGGCACGACCACCTCTGAAGCTATACTTTCAGGCGTAATTAGAGGTTCAGCATGTATGATTGACGGGCTAATTCTACAATGCGAAAAAGAGCTTGGGAATAAGGCTACATTGGTCGCAACTGGCGGGTATTCAGGGCTTATTTCAAGTTACTTAAACCGTCCGTTTGATTTTATAAACCCGACATTGACCCTTGAGGGTTTGAGATTTTTGTACAATTTGAATCAATAACTTTTTTGTTATTAATCCAAAGTTCGTCACAATTAGCTATTTTTTAGCCCAACAAAATCCCAGCGATACAAGCCGACATATAAGAAGCCAATGTTCCGCAGATTAGCGCTCTTACTCCTAATCTTGAAAGGTTTTTTCTTTGGTTGGGGGCTAGTTCGCCGATACCACCGATTTGGATTGCAATCGAGCTCAAGTTGGCAAATCCGCATAGGGCAAAACTTGCGATAATAAAGCTTTTGTCAGTTATAATATTTCTGATGGCCGCTAAATCTATGTAGCCCAACATTTCGTTTAAAATGAATTTCGTTCCCAGTAGAGTCCCGACGGCACTGGCGTCTTTCATTGGAACGCCCATCGCATAGGCAAAAATTGAGAAGAATTTGCCAACAATCGCTTTCATTGAAAGGTGGTCGATATCAAGCCCGACAAACGCGAGGTTTATGTGCGCGTAGTGGTGAAGGAATACGCCGAATTTACCGAAGAACCAGTCTATCATGGCTATTAGTGCAACAAAAGCAAGCAAGACTGCTATCACCTTCATTGAGACGTCAAAACCGTCTGAAGCACCCCTTGCGATTGAATCAATAACGTTTACGTGGGTTCTTCTTCTGCTTATTTTAACTTCGTTTTTTGTTTCCGGTTGGCCATCTTCTGGGTAAACTATTTTTGAAATCACCAATGCGCCAGGAGCCGCCATTATTGATGCTGCAAGCAGGTATTGTGCCGGAATTCCCATCCCGACATAGAGTGCCATAACTCCGCCCGAAATACACGCCATGCTTCCGGTCATTGAAGCCAAAAGTTCGGAACGGGTTAGATTAGGCAAGTACGGTTTAATCATGATTTGAGCCATAATCTGACCGACGAATGAACTTGCAACGTTAGAGAACGCTTCCGCGCCACTTACATCCATTATTTTGTACATCGCTTTGCTCAAAATTGCGACGAGTTTTTGCATAATTCTGTAATAGTACAAAATATTTACTATTACTGTTATAAAAATGGTTGTGGCTAAAAGCTGCAGTGCAAAGACTATTGAGCCAGGTCCGAATACGTGGGTTAGCTTTGATATGTCGCCGAGCGGACCGAACATGAAGCTCGAGCCTTGGTTTGCAAAATCAAGGATTTTTTGGATAAAAAGTCCGATGTTTCCGAATATCATTTGACCTACAGGCGTTTTTAAAACAAAAACGGCCAGTAATATTTGGAGCAAAAATCCCATCCCGACTGTCTTTAGGTTGATTAATTTTTTGTTGTTAGACATTGAAAAAGCAATTATAAATATAAATAGTATCCCGAATATTCCAAAAAATCTATCCATCAAAATTCTCCTCAAAGCTTCCAATAATCTAGTATTAGTTCATTTTAACCAAAGCGTGGTTAAATAGGTATAGATTTTAGTTAAAACGTGATAAAAGTTTAAAATGGTCTTGAATGTAAAAGGCTGAACAACATGCATCATTGCGAGAAACGAAGTGACGAAGCAATCCAAAAGACATTAATCTATGAGCGTTGGATTGCTTCACCCTAAAGTGTTCGCAATGACGCAAAAATAAATTCTAAATTCCTTTCACCTTTTACTTTTTACCTTTCACATTTTACCTTTCACCTCTAAATACAAGGGCAATTATATTTTTATTTTGTCCGTGATATAATTAGCCTAATATGAGGTTTATTTGGAGAGGAAACATAAAATACTATGATTAAAATGTTATTAAAATTATTAGGTAACCCTAACGAGAAAAAAGTTAAAAACATAATGGGAATTATCGACCACATAAACGCACTAGAGCCCGAATTTGAACAAATGACGGACGACCAACTGAGAGCAAAAACAGTCGAATTCAAAGAGATATTGAGCCAAAGGCAAACAGCTGATGATTTCAAACAAGATCGAATTTTGGAAAAAGAAGCGTTAGACAAAATCTTGCCCGAAGCCTTTGCAACCGTAAGAGAAGCGGGCCGAAGAGTGTTACAAATGCGTCACTTTGACGTTCAATTAATCGGTGGATACTTCTTGCACAACGGCCACATCGCCGAAATGAGAACCGGTGAAGGTAAAACCTTAGTCGCAACACTTCCTGCCTACCTAAACGGGCTTACCGGGAAAGGCGTTCATATAATTACAGTAAACGATTACCTTGCAAAACGCGACAGCGAGTGGATGGGTAAAATATTCAAATTCTTGGGACTTACCGTCGGCGTGGTTCTTTCAGGCTCAAAAGGCGAAAACGACTTTGAAATCAAAAAAGCGGCTTACGCATGCGATATAACATACGGAACAAACAACGAATTCGGCTTCGACTACCTGAGAGACAACATGGCTGGAAGTATTGATATGCTTGTATTAAAACCTTACAACTACGCAATTATCGACGAAGTTGACAGCATCTTAATCGACGAAGCAAGAACGCCTCTAATCATAAGCGGACGACTTGAAAAATCGGCGGAAACCTACCGCACAATGGCAACAATCGCCCCTCAACTTAAAAAAGAATTAGACTTTGAAGTCGACGAAAAGAATAAAAACATTATATTAACCGAAGAAGGAATCGACAGAGCCCAAGAACTTATCGGGGTAGACGACCTGTTTGATATCTCGACCCAGTACGCACACCACCTGCTTCAGGCACTAAAAGCACAAGAACTATTCACGCGCGACTCCGATTACGTTGTAAAAAACGGCGAAGTAATTATAGTAGACGAATTCACGGGAAGATTGATGGACGGAAGACGCTGGTCTGACGGGCTTCACCAAGCAGTCGAAGCAAAAGAAAACGTCAAAATCCAAGACGAAACCCAAACTCTCGCAAGCATCACCTTCCAAAACCTGTTCAGACTTTACCCGAAACTCTCTGGTATGACTGGGACTGCTATGACAGAGGAAGCCGAATTCGGTAAGATTTACAACCTTGAAGTAACTTCAATTCCGACAAACCAGAACGACGTCAGGGTAAATTTCCCCGACACCATCTACAAAACCGAAAAACAAAAGTATTTGGCGGTAGTTGAAGATATTATCGAAATGAACAAACTGTGCCGTCCGGTTTTGGTCGGAACTATCAGCATCGACAAATCGGAATACATTTCCGACTTGCTTAAAAAACGCGGAATCAAGCATAACATATTAAACGCAAAACACCACGAAAAAGAGGCTTATATCATCGCGCAAGCGGGTCGTGATAGTGCGGTTACCATCGCAACAAACATGGCCGGCCGTGGAACAGACATACTTTTGGGCGGAAACGCGGAGTATTTAGCCAAAGAAACTCTGGAAAACCTTAATATTACTCCAGAATCGCCAAACTACGAACAAAAGAAAAACGAAATACTCGAGCAATCAAGAACATTAACGGAACTCGAGCACAATAAAGTCGTCGAAGCAGGCGGATTGCACGTTATTGGAACGGAAAGACACGAATCTCGCCGTATTGATAACCAACTTAGAGGACGTGCAGCGCGTCAAGGCGACCCTGGTTCTACAAGATTTTTCTTATCATTGGAAGACAATTTAATGAGAATTTTCGGCGGGGAAAAAATAGTCAGCTTAATGGAAGCTCTTAACGTGGATGAAACAATGGCAATTGAATCTCCAATCATCTCAAGACAAATCCAATCGGCTCAGAAAAAAGTTGAAACGTACCACTTTGACATAAGAAAAAGCGTACTTGAATACGATGACGTTATGAACGTTCAAAGGGAAAAATTCTATCACCAAAGAAGACAGGTGCTTAAAGGCGAAAAACTTAACGAAAACATTCTTTATATGCTTGACAAAGAAATTGACAGACTTCTAAACAGCTATATTAATCCGGAAATGAACCCGAACGAGTACATAGAGGAAGATTTGAAAATTCTTGTAAAAGAACTCCACTCAATAATCCCTCAAATGGCTTCGTTCCAAGTTTCCGACCTTAGAGGGCTTAGATACGACGCTATTTATGACAAAATCAAAGAAAACGCCGTCCAATGCTACCACGAGCACGAAAGAGAAATTATCAAATTCTACAACGAAATTGTAGTGAAATACGAAGACGACCACGTAAATCAAGAACCTTTCACGGCGACTAACGTGATGAGAAACATCGAAAAAGACGTACTGTTGAGAGTAATCGACAACAAATGGATTGACCACTTGCACAATATCGATATCCTCAGAGACGGGATTGGACTTAGAGCTTACGGGCAAAAAGACCCACTTATCGAATATAAAAGAGAAGCTTACGAATTATTCAATACTATGATGTTTGAAATCCAAGGCGAAACCATCAAACACATCTTCAGAACGAAATTCGGGGTTCAAATCGTTAACATGCAGGACGAAACGGTAATCGAAACCGATTTGGCTCGTGCGGCTGAAAACTTCCACCCATCAGAAGAGCAGGAAGAAGAAATCCAAAAAATAGAACAGGCACACTCTGACAAAATCGGCAGAAACGACTCTTGTCCTTGCGGAAGCGGTAAAAAATTCAAACAGTGCTGTGGGAAATAAAAGTTTTAATTTTTAGGTTTTCTTAGTTGCACAAAAAATTGTTCAAGTTTATCTGCTGAAAAGCCTTCGAGAAAATCGTCCTTGAATTGAGAATGTTTGATTTTTAGTAAATTTAGCGTTTTAATAAATTTTTGTTCTAGTTCAACATTTTTTACAGAAGGAAAAACACACAAAAAATGTGTAGATGATGAATCAGTGAGGTCTTTATCTGGATGCTGTTTAATTTCTAAAATCATTTCTTGTACTGCTTTTGGTAACGACTTTATTTCTGCATGAACAATTGTTGTACCTTTAAAGTTTATATTTCTTTTAAATGCATTATTGGAATCTGTCGAGTTACCAATTTTGTTAATCATAAACTATACTCCTATTTATAATAATTGCCAAATGCCTTAAAACCTCTAAAATTATTTTTTGTTAGTGCTATCGCATTCTATTTACAATTCGTAATAGCCCGAAAAGTTTATTCTTGTTATAATGAAAAAGATAGGTCATTGCGAGACATAAATTGTGTAAGTTTAAAAATATTAAAGGCACGAAGCAATCTCCTTCAAGACCTGCATGAGATTGCTTCGGTGGAATTTTATTGCAGAATCCGAAAACTCAAGTCTTGCAATGACATAATAGAAAAAATAAAGGAAAATATACAATGTTACAAGCTGGAATAGTAGGCCTACCGAACGTAGGAAAATCAACTTTATTTAACGCACTGACGTCAGCGCAAAACGCTCAGAGTGCGAATTACCCGTTCTGCACAATAGAACCGAATGTCGGCGTGGTAAACGTGCCTGACGAAAGGCTCTACATTTTACAGAAAATGGTAGGAACGACAGTCGTAATCCCTACAGCAATAGAATTCGTTGACATCGCTGGACTTGTAAAAGGAGCCAGCAAAGGCGAAGGACTTGGAAACCAGTTCCTTCACACCATAAGAGAAGTTGATGCCATCATTCAAGTAGTAAGATGCTTTGATGACGAAAACACCATCCACGTAGCCGGAAAAGTAAGCCCAATCGATGATATCGAGATTATCAACATGGAACTGGCGCTTGCCGATTTAGCCTCAATAGAAAAAAGACAGCAAAGAATGCAAAAACAAGTTAAAGCAGGGGAAAAAGACGCAGTATTGGACGCTGCGGTCTGCAAAAAACTTCTTGAATTACTTTCTGACGGCAAATTTATCAACGTAAAAGAACACTTTGAAGGCGACGAGCTCGCAATCATAAAATCAATGCACTTAATGAGCACAAAACCGGTTATCTACTGTGCCAACGTGACCGAATACGACCTTAAAGACGGAAATGCTTATACAAAACTAGTTCAAGACTACGCAGCAACTCACGGGGCTGATGTGGTTATAGTTTCGGCTAAAATTGAATCGGAATTAGCTGAGCTTGAACCAGATGAAGCCAAAGATTATTTAAAAGAGCTTGGAATCGAAGATTCCGGCATAAACAGAATGATAAAATCAGTTTACCACTTGCTCGATTTGAGAACCTATATAACGGCAGGAGAAATCGAAGTAAGAGCTTGGACCATCCCAGCAGGGGCAAAGGCTCCTCAAGCGGCTGGAGTAATCCACACGGACTTTGAAAAAGGGTTCATCAGGGCAGAAGTTACTGGCTACAACGATTTCATCGCTTGCGGTTCTTATCCTGCCTGCAAAGAAAAAGGCGTAACCCGTCTTGAAGGCAAAGAATACGAAGTGCAAGATGGAGACATCGTTCACTTTAGGTTTGCTAACTAAGTAAACGTCATTGCGAGACATGGAACCTGTATGTTAAAATATCTAGCCCACCGAAGCAATCTCCCTCAAGACTTGTAGGAGATTGCTTCGGTGGATTACTTGCGTCAAAGCCGCTGTTCAATGTCTCGCAATGACGTGTTTTTTTGTAAAATGTAACAAACGTAAAGTTGAATTTCAAACCGCCAAAACCCAGTCATAATACTGAATAGAATAGAATAGAATAGAATAGAATAGAATAGAAACTCACCTAGCAAATTCTATATTTACACTTTTTATATCAATATAAGTTAAACATCATACAAAGAAAGAGGATTTTATGAACATCAATCGTAATAGCCAGCAACCAGCATTTAGCGGAAGCTTAAACATTATCAGCTATAAAAAAGTTGGCGACAAAATGGAAAAAAGCGTTACAAAAATGGTAACTAATCATAAACAGGATGCGGAGGCTCTTGAACTGTCAGAAACAGTCAGAGAATTTTCTTGCCTGGATAAAATTAAAGGCGAAGCTTCTAAAAAATGTGCTAGTTTTTTCGAAAAAATAACGGGTAAAGTTGCGCCAGAAACTAATGGAACAAAGTATTTGTCAAATACTTCTAGTCAGCTGATGTACGGAGATGCTGACCCTGAAAAAACTGGTGGAATTATTTACGACATGAAATTTTAGTAAAGTAGGGTGGGTTCCCTAACCCACAGTCAAAATTCTACACATATATAAAAACATAAAAAGAGGAAAATTATCTAATCGATAGTTTTCCTCTTTTATTTTATGCTGGTGCAGTGAACTGAATCCCACCCTACTTTGACTTTCAGAGCAGCACCTTACTTTATATGAATCTCATTGATGAGGAACCTAATTGGAATGAAGAGTAAACGGGGTTCGGGGCGGTAGCCCCGATTTTACGTAGCGTTCTTTTTCTTTTCTTTCGTCTACTTCTTTTCTTTTTAATCGCAAAAAAAGAAAAGAAATGGACATGCAAACTATTTTTCGCCAATAAATAAAACAGATAGGGCCGAATTTCAAAGAAATTCGGCCCTATCTGTTTTATTTATTATTTTTACTCTTTTAAGAAACTTTCATAGTTTCTCGCAAGAAGGTGAGTTCTGACTTGGTTAATTAAGTCTAGTGCAACCCCAACCATGATGATTAGAGAAGTTGCCCCTATCCCTTGCAAGGTCTTAATACCAGTCATGTAACTGGCCAAAGAAGGTACCAATGCGATAATTCCAAGTCCAAGCGCACCGATAAAGGTGGTTTTACTGAGGATTTTATCTAGAGCATCAGCCGTCGGTTTTCCGGGTTTAATCCCAGGAATTGACGAACCGTGTTTTTTCAAGTTGGTAGCAATCTCTTTCGGTTGCATATTCGGCATAATCGACGCGTAAAAAAAAGTCAAAACAACAATTAAGATGAAGTACAGAACGTAGTAGAACACTCCGTCCGGACTCAACAATTGAGTTAAGCTCATAATAGCGTTTTTCAAAAACCCTTCGTGCAAATGCGATTGGCCAACAACGCTTAAAACTGTCGTTGGAAATAACAAGATTGCGATTGAAAAGATAATCGGCATAACGCCGCCCGGATTAAGTTTAAATGGAATGTGAGTGTTAACTCCGCCATAAACTTTGTTTCCGACCTGTCTTTTCGGGTTAATGATTACTACTTTTCTCGTCGCCTCTTGCATTATTACAATGAAAACCATTGTAACAAAGAAGATAGCTAAAAGGAAAATCAAGCCAATCTGTAAACTCGGGTCTCTTGAAACCATTTGACCGGTTCTTTGTGCATAAATCGGGATTCCCGACAAGATACCCACAAAGATAATCAGAGAGCCTCCGTTACCGATACCCTTTTCAGTAATAAGTTCAGAAATCCACATTACAAGAACGGAACCCGCTGTTAAAACAGCAACTGAGCTTATGAAGAACATCACAGGGTTTAGGTTTGGAAGTATCGCCCCAGGCAATTTTGACATATAAAGCATAAAAATTATAGACTGAAATACTGCCAAAACGACCGTAAACACTCTCGTATACTGAGAAAGTTTTCTACGACCGGCTTCGCCTTCTTCCTTTTGCAGTTTTTCAAGGGAAGGGATTACAACAGACACCAACTGTATGATAATTGATGAAGTGATGTAAGGCCCTATTCCTAGCGCAAAAATGGAAACTTTACCTAAGGCTCCGCCTGTAAATAAATCCAAAAATCCGATGATATTGTTTTGGGAAGCCAAATTGGCAAAAATTTCGTTATTAATACCAAAGATAGGCATTTGCACACCAAATCTAAAAGCGGCAATCATCACGAAAGTGAAGATTAACTTTTCTTTTAACCCGGAAGCTTGCCACATTGACATTAAATCCGAAGTAGTCGGCATTCTTACTTTTTGTTGCATTATATCAACTCAACCTTTCCGCCTGCAGCTTCGATTTTTTCCTTCGCAGAAGGTGTAAAATGTTTTGCTTTAACGGTAATTGCTTTTGATATTTCTCCGTTTCCAAGAACTCTTAATCCAACTGTTGAAGGATGAGCTTTTCTAAGCGCTTTTAAGATTTCTAAAGAAACTTCAGTCAACTCAAGTCTGTTCAAAGTACTGATGTTGATTTCAGCATATTTTAATTGGTTGATAAGTTTAAACCCTTTCAATTTAGGCAATCTTCTGAAAGCTGGCATTTGGCCACCTTCAAAACCTCTTTTTGCAGATCTGCCTGAACGCTGTCCTTCACCGTTGTGACCGCGACAACTTGTTTTACCGTGACCAGATGAACGTCCACGACCAACACGTTTTGTTTTTTTTGTCGCTCCTGGAGCCGGTCTTAAATCTTCTAATGTTATTGTCATATTTTTACCATTACACGAAACCCATGCGGTTTCGCCCTTTCTAATTAATTTTACTTACTTACTCTACGATTTCCAACAAGTGTGAAATCTTGTTAACCATACCCAATATTGTTGGGCTGTTGAAGTGTTCAACAACTTGGTTGATTTTGCGTAAACCCAATCCTGTCGCAACTTTACGTTGAGAATCAGATGAGCCTATTAGGCTTTTCTTAAGTTTAATTTTAATTGGTTTTAATTTAGTTTCTGCCATTTTTTTATTCCTTATTTTTACTTATCTACTTGTAATTAGCATGAGAACTTTATAAATAATACATTATAAATTCAATGCCTTCAATTAACTGGTTGGGTGCTTAACTTAAGATTTCCATGATTGTTTTGCCACGTTTTCTAGCAATGTCAACGAATGGAGTCAAGTTTTGCAACGCTGCCAATGTTGCATTAGCTGCATTCAAAGGAGCTTTTGATCCAAGTGATTTACACAAGATGTTTTCGATTCCAGCCAATTCTATAACTGAACGAACCGCACCACCGGCGATAATCCCTGTACCTTGAGCAGCAGGTCTAAGCATAACGCTACCAGCACCTGAGCGACCAGTGATAGGGTGAGGAATAGTTGTTTTAAAAATAGGCACTTCGATAAGATTTTTTCTACCGTCTGCGATTGCTTTTTGGATAGCTATAATAACTTCAGCTGCTTTAGCACAACCTACGCCAACTTGTCCTTTTTGATTTCCAACGATAACAATGGCTCTGAAACTAAGTTTTTTACCACCTTTAACTACTTTGGTTACTCTGCGGATTTGAACTACGCGTTCTTTCCACTCTGAAACTGGTTTTTCTTCTTGAGTTTCAACTTTTTTTCTTCTTGGTTTGTATTCTTTTTTTTCTTCCACGGTTATTTACCTTTCTTCTAAGTAATTGATAATACTAACTTTGTAACTGTTTTAACAAATTGAACTAAACACACCAATTAAGAAGCCTTTTTCTGGGATTTCAATAAGTTAGCGCTTATTTAAATCAAAGCCTTTGGAATTGTATTTAGTTTCGTGATTTCTGACCTTATAATCGTAATACAAAAATAAATGATTGCAATAGTCCAAATGTTAAATTCAAAATAAACATTACAAAACCTTATTAATTCAAAAAACAAAGCAATTCAAAAATTCTCGCAATTTCGATTATTTATGATAAAATCGATTTAATAAATACATTTAAGGAATTAAGACAATAATGACAAAAAGCACGTCAACCTCACTTTCAAAAAGGAAAGTTACTGAAATAAAATCGATATCAGGGAATATTGTTGACGTGGTTAATAACGAAATATATGCAGGAACTCTCGAGATTAAAGACGGCAAAATTAATAAAATATCAAGGGTGAACGAAAAGTTCGACACTTACATCCTTCCCGGATTTATCGATTCGCACATCCACATCGAAAGCTCAATGCTTGTTCCGTCAGAATTTGCAAGGACTGCCGTCAAAAACGGAATGGTTGCAGTTGTGGCAGATCCGCATGAAATTGCAAACGTGGTTGGAATCGACGGCATCGACTTTATGATTAAAAACGGGAAACAAGTGCCTTTTAAATTCTATTTTGGAGCACCGTCTTGCGTTCCGGCTACCGCTTTTGAAACCTCTGGGGCTAATATAAATGCAGCCCAAATAAAAGATTTATTAAAACGCGACGACATAAAGTACCTTGGAGAAATGATGGATTTTCATGGGGTAATCTCTAACGAAAAAGAAGTTATGGCAAAAATTGATGCAGCTATATATTATAATAAACCAATCGACGGTCATGCTCCGGGACTAGTCGGTGAAGACCTTAAAAAGTACATAAAATCAGGAATTTCAACGGACCACGAGTGCTACACAAAAGAAGAAGCTTTACAGAAAATCAAACTGGGGATGAAAATCCTTATCAGAGAAGGCTCTGCTGCAAAAGATTTTGACGCGCTCAGCTCATTGATAGAAGAATCACCAGAATACTGCATGTTTTCAAGCGACGACAGGCACCCGCACGATTTGGTCGAAGGTCACATTGACATTCTCGTCAAAAAAGCACTCGCCTTAGGTTATAATAAAATGAAAGTTTTAAAGTGCGCCTGTGTAAACCCTGTTCACCACTACAATCTTGATGTCGGCTTGCTTCAAGAAGGAGATAACGCAGACTTTATAGAAATTGATAATTTTGAAGAACTCAATGTTCTAAAAACAGTCATAAACGGCCTATTGGTAGCAGAATGCGGCTGGTCATTTATTCCAAAAGTCAAGACTGAATTTATCAATAATTTTCTAATCAATGAAAAAAATCCCGAGGATTTTGTCGTTGAATACACTGACCAAAAAATTAACGTAATAGAAGCGATGGACGGGCTATTGGTTACAAAAAAACTCCGACTAGAGCCAAAAGTAGAAAACAACACAATGGTGTCTGACGTTGAGAACGACATTCTGAAAATCACAATGATAAATCGCTACAAAGACGCGCCGGTTACGGTCGGTTTTATCAAAAATTTTGGGTTTAAAAAAGGTGCAATAGCTTCTTCAGTTGCACACGATTCCCACAACCTTATAGCAGTTGGGGTGAGTGATGAAGACATAACAAGAGCGGTAAATCTAGTCATAAAGCACAAAGGCGGGCTTTCTGTTGTTCACAACGACGTCGAGATGATTTTACCACTACCTGTAGCCGGACTAATGACAGACCAAGACGTTTTTAATGTAGCGGAAGAGTACGAAAAAATTGAACAAGAGGCAAAAAGTATGGGTTCGACACTGGCCGACCCATTCATGACACTTTCTTTTATGGGACTATTAGTCATCCCTGAACTAAAATTGAGTGACAAAGGACTATTTGACGCAAAGAATTTTAAATTCATTGGACTTTGTGAAGACTAATTTATAATTCGGATTTTTGCATCATATCAACTTGCATTTGTGATGTTCAATTCCTTCCAGAACTTCTACATAAACTATTGTAAAGAAATAACACATTCTTCGCAATTTCTTATATACAAAAACGTTTATTAATATATAAGAAAGATATACAAAAAGATTTCATAAAAGCTTACTACACACTACTTACTACTTACTACTTACACACACTAACCTACCACACACTACCTTCTACACACACGAGGAATTAAAAACAAATTCCAACCCCATGGTCTTTTAGATAATGGGGTTTTTTTTATGCTTAATACCGACTTGTGTTTAATAAATAGAATATTACTTATATTCTATTCTAACAATTTTTGATATTGGAAGAATATGAGTGGATCCGTCAATGAAGGCGATTTTAACCGTGTCATTCACAGCATCAGTGCACAAAGATATAACGGAGCTCGAGTGGTAACCGACAGATTGAATTTCATTACCCCTGATGTCAGTTTTGATGTAATACCATTCTTTTGCATTTAACGCCAAATTATCTAATTCGTATTTTAGACTCATAACAAACACTCCTATTTAAGCTTACCAGTAAAGTTAAACACAAAATGATAGCAATATCAAGAGACTGAGGCACAAGTCAAAAAACACAAAAAAAAGACGCATAAAGCGTCTTTTTTTTAAATGGTACTCCCGAACGGATTTGAACCGATGTGACCAGAATGAAAATCTGGTATCCTAACCACTAGATGACAGGAGCGAGTGGTACATGACCATTTTATCCAAAGCAAAAAAAAATGTCAAGCAAAAGTTTTAAAATTCATTAGCCCATTGACTATTACCTTAATCAAGTGTTATACTCAATTTATTATCATCCGATTGGAGCAAACAATGTTTCTTGATGTATTTGATATCATAAACGGGCATTACCGAATACCGACTTTTAAAGAAATAGCAATAACTATTGTCTTTATAATAGGTGGTGTCATGCTCATGGGTGCAATATCCCGTACTAGCTGGGTTATGCAAACAGACTCGCACCAAAGTCTGGTCTGCAACAAATTAAAAAACACCTGCTACTTAACTGTTGCAGGCTCCAAATCCGGCGAAGATATCAAAATTGATAATCTGAGCGGGATTACTATTGTTATTGGACAAAAATATTATAGTTCGGGAAACGGGAACAACACCCAACACCATGAAATTAAGACCTACATGCCAACATTACTAACAAAACAAGGACGGACAATTCCAATCTATAAAACACCGACCGGTGACAGTGCAAAAGCAGAACAAGACAAAATTAGTTTTATCCGCTTTATAAAAGGTAGTGAAAGCGAACTAAAGTTAAGCAATGAATAAAACTGGGGATTATGATAGGTAAGGCTCGACAACTATTTGACAAATTCACAAAATAAGACTATCCTAAAAAAAATAAGGAGCTTAAAAGATGTTTAGATACCTTAGTTGGGAAACAAGATTAATAATAATTATAATCCTCAGTCTAACCGCCGGGGTCTTTAAACTATATTCAATGCAAAATTTTGTTTGCAATAAAGTTAAAAACGTCTGTTATTCTACTACTTTTGGATTTATACCGGCAAATACCATTAAAATTAATGAATTAGAAGGCATAACAATTACGATAGGGAGCAAAACAGTCACACACGGAAGACGCTACAATCGTACAACTGAAACTTATGCCACATACATGCCGACTTTGACCACAAAACAAGGTCAAAGACTCCCGTTCTATAGCAGCCCGACTTCAAACATGAAAAAAGCTGAGGCTGACAGAGATGAATTTAAAAACTTTATGAGACAAGGCAGCAGTGAATTAAAATTGGAAAATTCCGATAACTACGGGCTTTAAATTTAAATATATAACATCCGTTCAACTTTTTATTTACTCATTGACCAACAGTAAGTTTACTATATCTGAAAAAGATTGGCTCAATTAATACTATTATTGAGCCTTATTAAATGCTCGTCCTATAAATAATGTATTTAAGATAAACAACGCATTTACATGCTTGAAAGTTTTTGTATTTTTGTGTATCATATATTCATCATATATAATGAATAGGAGTTACCATGTTTGAACGTTTTACGGAAAAAGCTATAAAAGTAATTATGCTGGCGCAAGAAGAAGCTAGAAGACTCGGCCACAATTTTGTAGGAACAGAGCAAGTTTTACTTGGACTAATCGGCGAAGGAACCGGCATTGCAGCCAAAACACTTAAATCGATGGGTGTCAATTTAAAAGATGCTCGCGTTGAAGTTGAGAAAATAATCGGCAGAGGATCTGGGTTTGTTGCGGTGGAAATTCCGTTCACACCTAGAGCAAAAAGAGTTTTAGAACTATCATGGGACGAAGCTAGGCAACTTGGCCACAACTATATCGGAACAGAACACCTTTTATTGGGACTTATAAGAGAAGGGGAAGGCGTTGCAGCCAGAGTTTTAGAAAACCTAGGCGTTGATTTAAATAAAATCAGAAGCAACGTTGTCAAAATGCTCGGAGATTCAAAACCACAATCGGTTTCTTCCAGCTCAAGCTCTTCATCTTCCTCATCATCTGGTGGAAAAACAAAAACCCCTAGCCTTGACGAATTCGGAACAGATTTGACGATGGCTGCTCAAGAATTGAGACTTGACCCTGTTATCGGCAGAGAAAAAGAAATAGAACGTGTTATACAGATTCTTGCAAGAAGAACAAAAAACAACCCTGTATTAATAGGTGAACCAGGGGTTGGTAAAACAGCTGTTGCTGAAGGGCTTGCAATCAGAATTGTAAATTCAGAAGTACCTGACATTCTTGACGGAAAGAAAATAATCCAATTAGACATGGGGCTTTTAGTCGCTGGTACCAAATATAGAGGTGAATTTGAAGAACGTCTTAAAAAAATCATGGACGAAATCAGACAATCAGGAAATGTCATTCTTGTAATTGACGAATTACACACAATTGTTGGTGCTGGTGCTGCAGAAGGCGCCATAGACGCGGCAAACATACTTAAACCGGCTTTATCAAGAGGCGAAATTCAAGTTATTGGTGCTACAACACTCGACGAGTACAGAAAATATGTTGAAAAAGATGCTGCACTAGAAAGACGTTTCCAACCAATCATTATTGAAGAACCGTCAGTTGACGAAACAATCGAAATTATAAAAGGATTAAGACCTAAGTATGAAGCTCACCACAAACTTCTCATTTCTGATGAGGCGATTGTGGCGGCGACCAAACTTTCGCATAAATATATCACCGACAGATTTTTGCCTGATAAAGCAATTGACGTTATGGATGAAGCGAGTTCTAAGGTAAGGCTTCAAGTAAGTTCTCTTTCTCCAGAAGGAAAAGAGCTTGATAAAGAACTAAGAATTTTGATTAAGCAAAAAGAAGACGCAATCAGAAACCAAGAATTCGAAAAAGCTTCTCAACTAAGAGACGATGAAGCTGATATGAAAGACAGAATCAGAGAAATGTCTCAAAAATGGAGAGACGAGCACGACGCCAACAAGCCGACAGTAACTGAAGAGCAAATCGCTGAAGTTATTGCAACAATGACAGGCGTTCCTGTAACAAGACTGACTGAAGGCGAAAGCGAAAGACTCTTGAAACTCGAAGACACGCTTCACAACAGAGTTATCGGACAAAGCGATGCTGTAGTTTCTATCTCAAAAGCAATCAGACGTGCCAGAGTCGGACTAAAAAGTCCAAATAGACCAATCGGAAGCTTTATTTTCTCAGGCCCAACAGGGGTTGGTAAAACTGAGCTTGCAAAAGCATTGGCTGAATCCATCTTTGGTTCAGAAGACAATATGATAAGAGTGGATATGTCAGAATTTATGGAAAAACACTCCACTGCAAAACTTATCGGCTCTCCTCCTGGATACGTAGGTTACGACGACGGCGGACACTTATCAGAAGTTGTACGTAAAAAGCCTTATTCAGTAATTCTTTTCGACGAGATTGAAAAAGCTCACCCTGACGTGTTCAACGTTATGCTTCAAATTCTTGATGACGGAAGATTGACAGATTCAAAAGGCCGCCACGTTAACTTTAAAAACACAGTAATAATAATGACTTCAAACGTCGGTGCCAGCATGATTGCGTCTCAAGGTAAATTGGGATTCTCTTCCGCTCAAGACGAGAAAAAAGACAAGTACGACAAATTGAAAGACACAGTAATGGAGGAGATGAAAAAAGCTTTCCGTCCTGAGTTCTTGAACAGAATAGATGACATCATCGTATTTGCTCACCTTACAAAAGAAGAAATTAGAAAAATCGTTGACTTGATGTTGAAAGACTTATTCAAAAGGCTTGAGGAGCGTGAATTGTCGATTGAAGTATCAGACGAAGTCAAAGACTACTTGGCCGTTGACGGATATTCTGAAACTTACGGTGCAAGACCATTGAGAAGATTAATTCAAAGAAAAATCGAAGACACACTTGCTGAAGAAATACTCACAAATAAATATTCAGCTGGCGACGTCATCCTGTTAAAAATGGAAGACGGCAAAATCGCTTTTGATAAAGTGAAAACTTCTAAAAAGAAGGAAGACACTCCAAAAGAGGAAGAAGTCGTAAAATAACAAAAAAAGAGAGCGCATTAAACGCTCTCTTTTTTTTTGAGACTGATTCTTCTACCGTCAAGTTGCAATCAAAACAGGGTTTAAAACGAAAAAGTAGGGTGGGTTCCCATCTCACTGTTGAAGATAATGAATAAAATGGATTATTCAAGTATTCCGTGAGGCCATTTTGCACGTTTCGCAACAGCTCAAACGGCAAAAGAAGGCAACCCACCGACATAAACTTCGTAATATTTTGATTAAAACTTGATTATTAAGAAATTTAAACAAGTGAAGTATTTTTCTCTATTTTAGGCAATTATTTTTTTAACACACTTAAAATTGGTATGAAGGTACAATTTTTTGACTATCAAATACCTCAACTAGCCTTAAATCAACGCTCTGCAAGCGAAAAGAAGCAAGATTTAAGCTCTTACCCATGCAAAAAACCTTCAAATCAAGCGATGCAATCAAAGTACAACGTCTTGCTGAACTCGTTTCAGGGTCGCAAGGTCGATTGCTTGTGCGATGCTGAAACGAGTTCAGCAAGACGTTTGGGGCATATGCTAATTTCAACTAAGAACGGATTAATAGCAAGACCGGATTTGGCTTTTCACCCTTCTTTTTCGGTTTCTTTTGGAATGCTCAAAAAGACCAAACTCGATGAATACCAACTGGCTTGTGCAAACAAATTTATTGCCCCGCTTGAAAAATTCAATACAAACGAGGATTTCAACAGCTGGGCCTGCAAAAAACTGGAAGAAAAAACCGACTTGACTCAATACAAAAACGAAGAACCATTGGTTCAAGATGCCGTCAGAAAAGATTTGAAAGAATGGAAAGAATATTTGTACTCGGATGTAGTTTACAGGGAAAATCCTGCACTTTCTTTGATTATTTTTGATGCGATTACAAAAGATATCTCTCCTGATACCCACGCGTTCCCGCCTGTTTTGCAAAAGAATGTGCTTTCTAACACCATCGGGCAATTAAAGGACAGAATAAAATCTGACCCGAAATCCGGCTTTGATTTCAACAAGAATTATCAGAACAATTTAAGACTGGAATATTCAAAAGATATCGAAGACGTCGGCGACGGGAATTATGAAAACCACTGGGTAAAGGTGTCATCAAAAATCCACGACCCAGAGCATTTTGAAGAAAATGTGAACAAACTGAAAGCACTTAGCTGTAAATCCTGGTGCACACGCTCCACTCATGCAGAATCATACCTTAATAATGGCGATTTTTGGGTTTACTTGGAAAACAACAAACCAAAACTCGGAGTAAGATTTGATGGCGACAAAATAGCTGAAATCGAAGGTGAAAAAAATAACCAGAAAATACCTTTAAATTACCTTGATACGATAAAAACTTTCGTCGCTGATCACGGTTTTGAAGGTGCAGAAAACGATATTAAAAATGCCAAAAATGCGAAAGAACAAATTAAAGAACTGCACGAAAAATACTCAAAAGATTTTGAAAACAACAAGTATGACAAAATATTGAATGAATTAGGCATCCAAACTACAGTCCTTGATAACGGAATGCTTGAATTGACTGAATTTGACCAACCTTATAATTTCACATTTGAAGAGCTTGGCTTGGATGAAAATGAGCTATTTAAACAAGTGGAAAAAATATCCAAAACTGCCAACTTTATATATAGTAAAGTAACAGATTTAGGCAATCTGCAATCAATAGGTGTAGATGCCACCTTTATAAATAGCAAAGTAACAGATTTAGGCAATCTTCATTCCATCGGAGAAGATGCCTATTTTGAAGGCAGCAAAATAACAAGCTTAGCCAACCTAAAATCTATCGGTGGAAGGGCCTATTTTGGAAACAGCAAAATAACAAGCTTAGCCAACCTAAAATCTATCGGTGGAAGGGCCTATTTTGGAAACAGTAAAGTAACAGATTTGGGCAATCTGCAATCTATCGGCGGAAATGCCTTCTTTAGAAATAGTGAAGTAACAGATTTGGGCAACCTGCAATCCATCGGCGGAAGTGCCATATTTGATAACGCTTATAAAGTTACCGGTAATGTAGAACACATCGGCGAAAGTGTTTATTCAAAAGGCGGAGAAATAAAAGAAAAAAGCAAGCTTCCTTTTTACAAACCTGCTGAATAATATTTAAATTGAATTTCTAAAGTAATATTAACATTTTCCCTATTTGAAGATTTAGACTATAATTAGAGTATAGCATGGTGTAATCTTTGTTTAGACTGCACAATCTTGATAAATAAGGGGAGTATATGAAAAAGAATATTATAATTTTGGTAAGTGTTATTTTGGTTGCGATTGCAGGAAGGTTTATTTTTTCCGGCTACGGACAGATGATGAGGGGGAAAATGATGGCAAAAGGTGCCACCCCAAGCATTGTTATGGGTGAAGTCGGCGAAGTCAGCGTTATCAAAAAAATCGAAGCACCCGGAAGAATAGTTTCCAAATACCAGATTGAAGTCCAAGCCCGCATAGACGGCTATTTGACGAAAAGTTACTTCAAAGAAGGCGACTTTGTAAGAAAAGGACAAGCTTTATTCCAAATAGAGCCTCAAGAGTGGGCCATCGCAGTTCAAAAAGCAAAAGCAAACGTTGCAAGCACTAAAGCTCAACTAATATACGCTCAAAAACAATTGGAGCGCTCAGCTGAATTGGTCAAAAAAGACTATATCGCTAAATCAGCCTATGACAACGTTCTTTCCCAAAGAGATTCACTTAAAGCGCAATTGGCAATGTACCAAGCGGCCTTGAACGACGCTTCAAGAAATTATAGCTACACGACAGTAAAAGCACCTGTTGACGGGCAAATCGGCCTAATTAACGTAACGGTCGGCAACTATGTGAGTGCAGCAGCTGGAGCATTAACCACCATAAACAGTACAAGCCCAATGTATGTGACCTTCCCGATTGATTCAAAAGAATACATGGTACTTGCAAGCCTTGATCCTAACAACGCAAAAAGAAAAGTAGAATTGTTCTTCCCGACTGGCGATAAATACGAAGTAAACGGGTTCCAAGATTTCCATGACAACAAAATTGACGAATCAACCGGAGCAATTACACTAAGAGCGACATTCCCGAATCCAAGTCACAAACTTATCCACGGAGAATTTGTGAAAGTGTCAGTCTATTCAAATTCGGAAATAAACGTTCCTGTTGTAAAACAGACGGCCGTATTGGAAAACCCGCAGGGGAAATACGTTTACACCTTAGACAAAGACAGCATCCCTCAAATCACACCGATAAAAATTTCCGGCCAAAACCTGGACTGCTGGATTGTTGAAAGCGGCATAAAAACAGGCGACATGATAGTCACAGACGGAATTCAAAAAATAATTCCAGGAAAACCTGTAAACGTAATTGACAAAGCAGAAATGGAAAAACAGAAAGCGAAGAGCGCGCTGTAAATAGTAAATAGTAAACGGACACAAAAAGTAAGGAAATAATAATGGCTTCCAACCCTTTTATAAACAGACCAAAATTCGCAATAGTAATTTCAATAGCGATTGTTCTTGCGGGGCTTATCTCAATGATGAGCTTGCCTTTAGAGGAGTATCCAATGATTACGCCTCCACAAGTTGTGGTCAGCGCGAATTATCCCGGTGCGAGCTCAGACGTTGTTGAATCAACGGTTGCAGCTCCTGTTGAAGCCCAATTAAACGGGGTTGAAGATATGATTTACATGACTTCTTCAAGCCAAAACGGAAGTTACACATTAAATTTATTTTTCAGAATCGGTTCGGATTCAGATATGAACGTAATCAACGTCCAAAACAGGTTGCAGCTTGTTACACCGAGACTACCAGAGGACGTAAAACGTTACGGGCTAACGGTTAAAAAATCGGTGGGTGGCCCTGGCCTAGTTTTGATTGCGGTAAATTCACCTAGCAACAGCTATGATCCTTTATATATAGCAAATTATGCCTCAATTTACGTCAAAGACGAATTAGCACGTATAAAAGGGGTTGGGGATGTCCAAGTTTTCGGAAACATGGATTATTCGATGAGAATTTGGCTTAATGCCACAAAACTAGCCACGTTAGGCGTATCCACCAGCGACGTAAGTAACGCTATTCAGCAACAAAACGCTCAGGTCCCCGCCGGCGACATCGGGGTTGAACCTTTGGCAGAAGACCAGATGGTCAAACTCACTTTGAGGACAAAAGGCAGACTACAAAGCGTTGAAGAGTTTGAAAACATCATAGTTCGCTCCAAAAAGGACGGTTCACAAGTCAGATTAAAAGATATAGCAAGAGTCGAACTCGGCTCGGAAAACTATTCTTTCTTCTCAAAAGTCGACGGTAAAGCAACAGCGATGATAAGCGTCAAACAGTTACCTGAGGCGAATTCAATCGATTTGGCCAATAAAATTTCACAGCGTATGGCACAGTTGAGCAAAAGCTTCCCAGCCGGAATGGAATACAGCATAGTTAGAGATGAAACGCTGTTCGTGAGAGCGTCAATAACGGAAGTTGTAAAAGCGATATTATTGGCAATTATGCTTGTTGTTGTTGTAACATACATTTTCCTAGGAAGCATGAGAGCATCCTTGATTCCTTTCTGCGCGATTCCTGTTTCGCTAATCGGAGTATTTATTTTAGTAAGTATGCTGGGTTTTTCAATAAACCTTCTGATGCTTTTTGGGATGGTACTTGCTGTCGGACTTGTTGTTGATGACGCGATTGTCGTACTTGAGAACGTCCAAAGGCACATTCAAAACGGAGTTAAACCAAAAGAAGCAACGGAAATGACGATGAAAGAGGTTACGGGGGCTGTTGTTGCAACATCGCTCGTTCTTATGGCCGTTTTTGTGCCTGTTTGCTTTATGCCGGGAATTACAGGCAAAATGTATCAGCAATTCGCCCTGTGTATCGCGACCGCGATAGGCTTATCGACGCTGGTAGCCTTGACTTTGACCCCAGCATTATGTGCCACTATTTTAAAATCAAAAGAAGAAGTTAAAGAAATAGAATTTATACAAAAATTTGACGTATGGTTTAATAAGATCCGAGATAAGTACCTAATGGCGGCAAAATTCTTTGTTGACTCTCCAAAACACACATTGATGGTCCTGGGATGCTTGGTTTTATTGGCACTGTTTTTGTTCAAACTTATACCGACAAGCTTCTTGCCAGATGAAGACCAAGGTGCAGTATTCACGCAAGTACAGCTTCCAGACGGCTCCTCAGCCTCAAGGACTGATATAGTCTCAACTCAGATTGAAGAAAGAATTCAAAAATACCCCGGGGTTAAACAAACAATCAACCTTGTCGGGTTTTCAGGCGAAAACACTGCCTTGATTGTTTCTATACTTGACGACTGGTCGGAAAGAAAAAGTGCAGCCCTTTCATTACCTGGAATTTTAGGCAAGTTAAGAAAAGACTTTGGCAGTTATCCCTCTGCAAGCGTTGCGTCCTTCTCCCCACCTGCAATCCCTGGATTGGGGCTGTTTGGCGGGTTTGAATACCAACTCTTAGACAAAGGAAATAGATCACCTCAGCAACTGTATGATGAGGGCATGAAATTTATAGGTGCAACTAGGACTGAACGAACGTTACAGGGCGTTTACAGTCAATATAGTGCGAATTTACCGCAATTAATGATTAGTGTTGACGAGGCAAAAGCACTTGCACAAGGCGTTCAAATACAGGAAATTTACAACACAATATCTGCGCAGTTTGGAAAAAGCTACGTTAACGACTTTAATAAATACGGCCGCGTTTATCGTGTGTATATGCAGGCTGACGACTATTTCAGAAGCAAGCCGTCTGATATATCCAAAATATTTGTCCAAAACCAAAATGGCAAAATGGTGCCATTAACAGCTGTTACCACGGTTAAAGACATTGTTGGACCTTACACTTTAACAAGGTTTAATATGTACCGAGCGGTCACTATAAACGGTGGAGCGGCGCCTGGAGTGAGCTCTGGGGTTGCAATGAATAAAATGGAAGATCTTTCAAATACGATTTTGCCGAAAGATATGACATACGCTTGGTCAGGCACATCAATGCAGGAAAAAGAATCCAGCGGGCAACTCGGTCCGATTTTGGGAATGGCACTTGTTTTCGTTTACCTGTTTTTGGTAGCGCTTTACGAAAGCTGGACTCTACCTGTTGCGGTTATGCTGATTTCGCCAGTTGCGATTATCGGCGGCTTGCTGTTCCAATACGTTTTTGGATACGCACTTGATATTTACTGCCAAATCGGTTTGATAATGCTGATAGGGCTGAGTACAAAACAGGCAATTTTGATTATCGAGTTTGCAAAAGATGCCAGAGAAAACGGCGGAATGGGCATAGTTGAAGCTGCGATGGAAGCGGCAAAATTAAGATTCAGAGCGGTTATGATGACCTCAATAGCCTTTATTTTAGGGGTATTACCTCTGGTTTTAGCAACAGGTGCGGGGGCAGGAAGCAGACGTTCTGTGGGTATGACAGTTTTTGGAGGAATGATGGCGGTAGCACTTGTAGGAACGCTTTTGGTTCCAGGTTTCTACGTCCTTATCCAGAAAATGAAAGAGGGAGAATTTAAGAAATAACGTTATGAAAAATAAAAAAATGATTTTACAGAACTTACACGTCACCCTGAATTTAGTTCAGGGTCGCATAGGCATTCGCTCATGCAGTAGATTTAAGAAAATAATTTTAACAATTTTAATATTGAACTTGGCTTGTAATGCACTGCCGTCAATGGCTTTTGGATTACAAGCTACTAAGTCGGAAACTGTTATGCAGGAAACTCTGGGCAATTCGGTTATAAGTGAAGAATACCCATCTGGTAGCGAAGTTTTGCCTACTGAATCAGCACAGAACAAAAACGAAAAAGAATTTGTAATCGCAGGCTCGGTAGAAAAATCGCTTGATGTTAATTTGAACGATTGCCTGAAGCTGGCGTTAGGAAACAATCCTCGGATTAAAGTTGCCCTAAACCAGACACTTGCCTCTCACACAAGAATAGCACAAACTTGGTCAAATTATTTCCCTGAATTTCAGTTGCAGTCAGGTTATTCAAAAAACAGAAACTTGCAGACTGCAAGTATGATGGGCACCCGAGCAAAAGATTTTGATTATTACCTCCTGGGTCAACTTTCACTCTCTCAAATGCTATACGATTTTGGGGTAACTCAAAACCAAGTCACCATAAAAAAAATGGATTATGAATGGTATAAAACGTCCCTTACATCAGTAGTCAACGACGTAATCTGTCAGACAAAACAGTCTTATTACAACCTGTTACTTAGTTACGAAAACCAAAAAGTAGCAAAAGACACAGTCGCAAAATACGAACTATTTTACAACCAAGCAAAAGCTTTTTACGAAATCGGGATGAATCCGAAAGTCGACGTGACCATAGCAGAAGTCAACTTGAGCTCTGCGAAATTGAAATTAATTCAGGCCGACAACGGCATAGACATTGCGGTTGCAAAATTAAACAACTCGATGGGAGTCCCGTACTTAAACAAATACAACGTGGAAGAACGATTAACATTCAACCCTATACAAATAACAATGAACGACACCTTTGAACTTGCAAAACAATCCAGACCCGAATTAAAAATGGCGGATTTAAAAATTAACGAGGCAATGCAGACGGTCAAATTGGCAAAAAAAGCCTTCTTTCCAAAAATTGAAGCACAAGGCTCCTATGCAAGAGGTGGAGAATCTTTCACCGACACCTACGGTTTCAATTATGGGGTTTACTTAAATTTCCCTGTGGTGAACGGAATGCTGACCACCAACCAAGTTAAAGAAGCACGCTCTTTATACGATAGCGAGCTCGCCAACGCTCAAGTGACAAAAAACAACATTTATTTGGAAATCCAGAACGCATATTTGACATTGTACGAAAAGAAAAACCAAATGCCGGTTGCACACTTGCAGGTTAAACAGGCAAAAGAAAACTACGAACTTTCCGCTGGCAGATATAAAGTAGGAGTGGGAAACCCAACCGAGCTTAAGGATGCCCAAAACACCTATCAATCAGCTCAACTCGGCTATTACAACGCACTCTATGAATACAACACGGCAAAAGCACAACTAGAAAAAGCTATCGGCAAAAATATAATAACAGACGAAGACGAACACATCGATTTCGAGGGATAGATTTTCGAGAACGTTGAAAGGTTGAAGGATTGAGCTGTTGGGCGGTAATATGCACTACACGTCATTGCGAAACTTAGAGTTTGTAGATTGAAATAAATAACCCACTGAAGCAATCTCCTCCAAATTTAAACTTTTGTAATGTGCTTCAAACGCACTACTACTACTTTATTTGACATTATTCATAATAAAGTGTATTGTATTATTATGAATAATAATGGAGGTTGTGAAAATGTTTAATATATTTAAAATAGTTGCGTCTGTAGAAATAATTTCAACCACTAGGCGAATGTGTGCCCCCCCCCCCCCCCAGAAATGGCTAAAACGCAGTAGGGGTAAGTCTTTCGGATTTACTTTGGCAGAAGTTTTGATTACGCTTGGCATAATCGGCGTTGTTGCAGCTTTGACCATCCCAACTTTAATGGCGAATAATCAAAAACAAGAATATGTCACCAGATTGAAAAAAGCTTATACTAACTTTAACCAAGTAATTAATCAAATTACAATAGATAAAGGCTCCCCCGGAGATTTGAGTGGTACAGGGATTTTTGATACCGGTACCGATTCAGTCACTTTGTATGACGAGGTGGTCAAATACTTCAATGTAATAAAAGAATGTCGGGCATCGGGTGATCGTGGCTGTGGGTCTAATTCAGTTTCATTCAATTATGATAGACCAGGAAGTTTTACAACAACTTCAGATTTTGGGTTTTCATTTATAACCTCCGATGGTATGACGATACAACTCTACAATTTTGCCAATGTGGGCTTTCCCAATTGTTCCCGCCAATGTAGCTCCGATCCAAATAACAAGGCAGCCAAAACTTGTGCAAATGTTACATTTGACATTAATGGCCTGAAAGGTCCAAACAGCAGAGGGCGAGATATATTTTATTTTTACATAACCAACAAAAATGGTCCGGCTCTCGTTCCACTTGGTGGCAAGGATGTTCTTGAGACATCAGACTATAATGAAACACACTGGGCCGATGACCCTCAAAATCCAAGTTTTTGTTATTCTGGCTACAAAGATGGCCAATATTGTGCAGGTCGCGTTATCGAAGAAGGCTGGCAGATGAATTATTAGATTACGTCTTTGCGGTACGTAAAACAACGGCCTTCATATAAGGACTATCAGTGTCGAAAATCTACGTCTAGCAATGACGTGTTTGTGCGTGTGGGGGGATTTGCTTCGCTGAAAGCTTTTTTACCGACAATGAGCCACACGTCTCGCAATGACGGATATCTCAGTTATTGTCGTAAGATGACAGAAAAGAACCCTATATAAAGGCGTTTTCGACGACCGATTCTGCTGTAAAGTTCTTTTTGTTTTCGCTACTTGTTGATAAATACACCAGATACTCAATATTCCCTGACGGCCCTTTGATTGGCGAAGACGTCAGATTTATGGCTGTGTAGCCAGTTCCAACTGCATATTCAATGACATTATTAATAACTTCGACGTGGACATTTTTGTCCTTGACAACCCCGCCTTTTTCGACGAACTCTTGTCCCGCCTCAAATTGAGGCTTAATAAGGCAAATCATTTCGTGAAAATCCGGTTTTAAGAAGGTTTTAAGGTTAGCCAGTATTTTTTTTATGGAGATAAACGACACATCCATAACGACCAAATCTGGTAATTCGTCGTCTTCGCTGTAAATCTCAGAAAACTCACAATTTCTTATATTTGTTTTCTCGATTACTTTGACACGCTCGTCGCTTCTTAGTTTCCATGCGATTTGGCCGTAACCGACATCTACTGCGTAGACTTTTTTTGCACCGTTTTGAAGCAGGCAATCGGTAAATCCGCCTGTTGAGGCACCGGCGTCGAAGCAAATTCTGTCTTTAATGCTAATATCAAAGGTTTTAAGTGCTTTTTCAAGCTTAAAACCGCCTCTCGATACGTATGGCATCGTTTTAATTTCTATTTGATAATTTTTGGTCGGGTCTATCTGGAATCCGGCTTTGGTGATGACTTCGTCGTTGATTTTGACACTGCCGGCCAAAATTGTGGCGGAAGCCTTACTCTTATTGTCAAAATAGCCTAAATCCAGTAAAAATTTGTCTAATCGCTCTTTTTTAGCCATGGTTAAATCCCAAAAACCTTTCTTGTATTTGCAGTGGTGGCTTCAAACACTTCTTCAAGCGGTATTTCTCTTATTTTGGCTATCTCTTCGGCCACATATCTGACATAAGCCGGTTCGTTGCGCTTCCCTCTAAACGGTACCGGCGTGAGATATGGAGCATCAGTTTCAAGCAAAATGTATTCCAGCGGGATGTTTTTTGCAATTTCGTGGAGTTTTTTTGCATTTTTAAAGGTCACTACCCCACCTATTCCAATATAATAGCCTTTTTTTACGCATTGCTGGGCAAACTCAAGGCTGCCAGAAAAACAGTGCATTACCACATTTATTTCGCTGTTGATGTTGCTGGCCAAGAGGTCAAAGGCGTCCTGGTGGGCTTCTCGGTCATGGACTATCAATGTTTTGTTCAAAGCCTTTGCGATTTCTATCTGCTTTATAAATACGTTTTTTTGCTCCGCGATAAATTTCTTGTCCCAGTAGTAATCAAGACCACATTCGCCAATTGCTACAACTTTATTAGAAGATGCTAGCCTAACAATCATTTCAAAATCTTCGTCTTTTGCGTTTTGGGCTTCTGTCGGGTGAATTCCAAGTGCCGCGTAAATGTTTTCGTATTGGTTTGAAATCTCAAAAACCTTGTCAAAAGAATTTCTGTCAACTGAGGGGACAATTATCTTTTCAACGCCTGCATTTTTGGCGTTGTCGAGAACTTCTTGCAAATTTTCAAATTCTTTCATATCAATATGAGAATGGGTGTCTATTAAATAGTTATTCATAGAGTAAGTTTATCGCAAAGGTCAATTATTTTCAAACTATAGCTTTTTTTATACTATCTCACCCATGTTAATCAAATGCACTTTATCTTCTGAATCAACCAAGACCAAGGCGCCATCTTTTGTCACCCCACAGCAAAATCCGCTTTGCACCCTGTTAAAAATAGCTATATTCAGATCCTGATCTAAAAAAGAAGCCCGCTTTTCATATTCGTCCCTAATTGAGACAAACCCATTTTTCAAAAAATCATCATAACCGGCAAAAAATCTCGACAAGAGCTTGTCCATAAATTCGGGTTTATCAACGTCCTGGCCCAATTCAAGATTCACGGATGTTGCGGGTCTGTCGATTTGAGACAGCAATTCTGCCTTCACATTAAGATTAACCCCGATTCCTAAAATAATTCCTCTTAATTTTTCGCCCTTAAAAACAGCCTCAGCCAAAATTCCGCAGACTTTTTTCCCGTTCAACAAAACGTCGTTCGGCCACTTAATTTGAGGGCTCAAACCGAGTTCTTCAAGCTGCTCGGACAAAACTATTGACAAATACTGGGTCAAATTGGAATAAGTCTCAGAAAATTTATCAGAGGGTTTTAAAACTATAGACATATAAATATTTTCTGTTCCCAAATCAACCCATGACCGCTCAAACCTTCCGTGGCCAGCCGTTTGAACTTTTGTAGACACAACAGTTTTATCGGACAAGCTATCCAAATTTAGCTTGGAATAAGTGTTGGTGGAATCAAGTTTTTCAAAAAATAGGATATTCATATTAAGACAATTATACATTAAATAAAATGTTTGCCAAAAAAAAATTAAGTGATACAATAATCCTGTTAGCGAGGAATTTTTGAATGAGCGAAGCTGGTCACTGGATAGTAACTGCAGGAAATTATAGTTTTAACATGGACACGTTGGTAACAATGTGGGCTGCTATGGCTTTCCTTCTTGTGTTTGCCTTTATTGCAACTCGCAAATTATCATTGGTTCCTAGCAAACTTCAAGCCCTTTGTGAGAGTGTCATGGGCTTCTTCTGGTCACAGACTGATGCAATGATAGGGCATGAAGGCAAAAAACATGTTCCGCTGGTGGCATCCTTATTCCTGTTCATAGTAACTGCAAACCTAATGGGTCAGCTACCTTTCAGGCTGATACACTTAAAAACAGGGGAATTAGCTTCTCCTACAAATGATATTAATATGACTGCCGCAATGGCCATAATTGTACTTGTCTATTACTTAGCCGTCGGGATTAGAAAAAAAGGAATCAAGTTTTTCATCCACGGGTTTGCGTTTACAGATATAATTATGTTCCTAATCGAGATTCTGGAAATGGTGACAAGACCGCTAAGCCTAGCTCTCCGTTTATTTGCTAACATTCTGGTTGGTGAAATTCTCGTCGGTGCGATGCTTGGAATTTTTGCATACATCTTGCCGCTTCCGGTTATGTTTTTTGAAGTATTCGTAGCGCTTATCCAAGCGTTGGTATTTATGATGTTAACCATCGCCTATATATCAATGTCGGTAAGCGAAGAACATTAAAGATTAAAAGTACAAACTTAAATCAGAGTAATTAGTAAAAAAAAGGAGAATAAATTATGTCAGACGTTAAACAAATTTCAGATTTCGCACAATTAGGTGCAGGTATCGCAATTGGATTCGGTGCTGTTGGTGCAGGACTAGGTATCGGTATTGCAACAAAAGGCTTTTTAGAAGCAGTTTCAAGACAACCAGAAATCGCCGGTAAAGCAACAGGATTTTTCTTGATGGGTGCCGCTCTTTCTGAAGCTTGTGCACTTTACGCTTTGTTTATCGCTATGAAATTAATCGGTATGGTATAAAAGGTAAATTATGGAATTTAATGCTACTTTTACAACATCAGCAATAAGCTTTATTGTTTTTTCAATTATTATGAATGCGATTTTTTATAAACCGCTTCGCAAAGCTGTGGACGACAGACAGAATTTTATTGATGAACATTATAAAGATGCAACTTTGGCTCACGAAAAGTCGGACTTTTTGTTAAAGGAAAAAGAACAGAAACTGGACGAAACAAAGCATGAAGCAAAAAAGATTATTGCGGACAAATCAGAGAGTGCTAAAAAACAAAAGGCACTTTTGGCTGGAGAAGCGCAAAAATTAGCCTCAAATACAGTAGAAGTAGCAAAAGAAGATTTGAGAATATCTAAAGAGGTAGCTCAAGAAGTTCTATCACAAGACGTTATAGCTTTGGCTCAAGATATATCTTCAAAAATTTTGAGCGAAGATATCAAAATCGAAGCGGCGGATAGAGACCTAATCGACAAAATTATGCAAGGATAATGATTAAATGACCGATTTAATAACTAAGATATCTCATATTTGGCAAATTATAGTAAGTTCAAACACGTTAAACTTTGTGATTTTTATTATGTGTTTTGTCTGGCTTTTCAAAAAAATAGATATGAAGGGGATGATAAGTTCGCTTCATGAGAAGATTGTAACCACAATTGAGCTTGCTAAAATCAAAAAAGAAGAAGCAAGCAAAAGACTAAACGAAGTTGAACAAAAGGTTAAATCGCTTCCAGAGGAGCTTGAATCAATAATAGTTGACGCGAAAAAAGGTGCTGAAATTATCGAGAAAAAGCTGCTAGAAGATGTTCTAAAACAGGCCGAAGGAATTAAAACAAATGCTCAAAGGGTTATCGAAGCAGAGGAAAAAATGTTGGCATCAAAACTAACTTACAAAGCTTCAAAGGCTTCTGTTAAAATAGCAACAAACCACATCCACAAAACCTTGGAATCAAACCCAGCACTACACGAAAAATATATAAACGAAAGCATAGACTCTTTAGACAGATTAAATTTCTAGATAGGTTGAATTTTTAAATGGCAAGCAATCAAAACAAACATAACATTATATCAAAAAGATACTCGGACGCTTTAGTCGAATTAACAAAAAGCACCGATTTAAACTACGATAAAATTTATTCTGAATTGATAGCTATTGCAAATACGCTGTCTCAATCCCCTGACCTAAATGACTTTTTTATGAATCCTCTTATTTCTGTTGAGGATAAAAAAGATATTATAGATGAAATTTTTACAAACGAAATCAATTCGCTTATTGTTAATTTTCTAAAAGTTTTAGTAGACAAAGACAGATTTTCTGCCTTTGAAGAAATTACAAGCACATTCAAAGAGACAGTAGATAAAGTCAACAACATCAGCAGAGTTAAAGTGACTTCTGCCGTGAATTTGTCTGAAGATTCAAAAAATAGATTAAAAAATAAACTCGAAGAAAAAATGAAGAAAATTGTAACCCTCGATTGGGAAATAAACCCGGAAATCATCGCAGGATTAGTGATTCAAATGGGCGACAACGTAATAGATACAAGCTTAAAGAATAAATTGGAAGATTTAAGTAAAACCATCACGAAGTAAAAAGTGAAAGGTAAAAGTAAAAAAACCCGAAATTGCTTTCCCTTTTACAAAATATAAAGTATTAAATAGAAACAAGGAGCGTACAAAAAATGGCAGTAATTAAACCAGACGAAATTAGTTCAATAATCAAGAGCAAAATAGAAAATTATGAATCTCAAACCGAGATTTCCAATACAGGTTCTGTTTTGGAAGTAGGAGACGGAATCGCCAGACTTTACGGGCTTAGAAACGTAATGGCAAACGAATTGGTCGAATTTCAAGACGGAAAAGGAACCCTTGGAATTACACTAAACCTTGAAGAAGACAACGTCGGTGTTGTAATTTTAGGCGAATACCAACACATTAAAGAAGGTATGGTTGTAAAAACTACTGGCCGTATCACCTCTGTTCCAGTTGGTGACGGATTAATCGGAAGAATAGTCAGCCCATCAGGAGAAGCTATAGACGGAAAAGGTGATATTGTTTACGAAAAAACCCGCCCTGTCGAAAAAGTTGCTGCCGGTATTGTTGATAGAAAATCAGTTCACGAACCGCTTCAAACAGGATTAACTGCTATTGACGCATTGACTCCAATCGGTCGTGGTCAAAGAGAACTTATCATTGGCGACAGACAAACAGGTAAAACTGCAATCGCAATTGACACAATCATCAACCAAAAAGGTCAAGACGTAATATGTATCTATGTTGCTATCGGCCAAAAAGCATCAACAGTGGCCCAATTAGCCAAAACATTAGAACACCACGGAGCGATGGAATATACAATCATAGTTTCAGCTACAGCCAACGAGCCTGTGCCGCTTCAGTACCTAGCACCGTTTGCAGGTTGCGCGATGGCAGAAGAATATTTACAACAGGGCAAACACGTTTTGATAATCTACGATGATTTGACAAAACACGCTCAAGCATACCGTGCGATGAGTTTGCTTCTTCGTAGACCACCGGGTCGTGAAGCTTACCCTGGAGACGTTTTCTACCTACACTCAAGATTACTTGAAAGAGCAGTTAAATTGTCCGACAAACTAGGTGGCGGAAGCATAACAGCACTTCCAATCATCGAAACCCAAGCGGGCGACGTTTCAGCTTACATTCCGACAAACGTAATTTCAATTACAGACGGACAAATATTCTTGGAATCATCTTTGTTTAACGCAGGGATAAGACCGGCAATAAACGCTGGAATCTCGGTTTCAAGGGTAGGTGGAGCAGCTCAGACAAAAGCAGTAAAACAAGTTGCGGGTAAATTAAGACTCGACTTGGCTCAATTTAGAGAACTAGAAGCGTTCGCACAATTCGCGTCTGATTTGGACAAAGCGACTAAAAACCAACTTCTACGTGGCCAAAAATTAACAGAAGTTCTCAAACAGCCACAATACGAGCCGTTAAACGTTGCAGAACAAGTCAGCGTACTTTTTGCGGCAAACGAAGGCTTACTTGACGAAGTCGACAACAAAAATATCAGCGCATTCAAAAAAGACTGGTTTATTTATTTCAACGCAAACTTAGCAGACCTAGCAACTAGGCTTAATGCCGGCGGAGCTTTATCTGACGAAGACAAAGAAGAGTTGAGAAAAGCCTTGGTGAAATTTAAAGGGTAATAACGAGAAGAAATGTAAGGTGGGATTACTATCTCGCCAATATAAGGATTAAAAATGCCAAACTTGAAGGATATAAAAAGTAGAATACAGAGCGTCGAGAACACGAAAAAAATTACTCGTGCGATGAAAATGGTTGCTGCAGCTAAAGTTAAAAAAGCGGAAAACGCGGTAAAATCCGCCAGACCTTTTTCTGAAGAATTAATTATAGCTTTTAAAAAACTCCTTGTAGCAGTTGGTAAATGCCCTGATTCTGGACTTAAAGTAAAATACCCTTTGGAAAACTACACCGAGCTTTTGAAAAAACGTGAGACAAAAACTGCCGGAATACTAGTTATAACTTCAAATAAAGGTTTAGCTGGTGCATATAATGCCAACGTAATAAGAAACGTTTTGAAATGCGTTAAAGAATTCAATGAGCAAGGGATAAAATCAAAACTTTTTGTCGTAGGGCAAAAAGGAATTTCATCTCTAAAAAGAAAATCGGCGGATCTTGATTTTGAAATTGTAAAAACATACACGAAAATTGCAAACGAAGTTACGTCAACAGGTGCTGAGCACATAGCTGAAGACTTGGCTGAACATTATGTTTCAGGCCAAATAGACACCATCGAAATTTTTACCACAAAATTCAAAAATATGATGTCATATATCACTGAAAAATGGAATCTATTACCGATGGCGGATGCAGATTTAGAAACGGAAACAGAAGTTAAGATCGATCCTTTAATGCTATTTGAACCAAGCGAACACAAAATATTACAAAAAATTGTGCCACTGTACATCACAAACACGATTTACCAATCAATATTAGAAGCACAAGCAAGCGAGCTCGCTTCAAGGATGACGGCGATGTCAGCAGCCTCTAACAACGCTGAAGATATGATAAGAATCCTGACTATCGATTACAACAAAGCACGCCAATCCGCAATTACCCAGGAGCTACTGGAAGTAGTCTCTGGTGCAGACGCACTAAAAGGGTAGACTTTAAAGAATACAACAAAATTAATGGCGCTAATTAAGTCCTTCGACAACTGCTAACAATTCTTTTTGCCAATCATCAACTTTTTCAACGTAAAATTCAGCACCCTTAATTTTACAAAGTTGTTTGTGTTCTTTTTTTGCAGAGGCTGAAATAATACCTATTTTTACAGATTTCTGTTTATTTGCAGCTGTCTTTTTCAACTCCTCCAATAGGATAAAGCCTTCTCTTTCTGTTGGAATAAATAAATCCATAATTACTAAATCAAAAGTCTCTTTTTTGAACTTTTGAATAGCGTCATATATTTCTTTTGACTCAAGGGTTTGGTAGCCTATTTTTTTAAACATTACACTAAGTTGATAAGTGATAACTCCAAGATCATCAATTATTAAAATATTTTTCTTTGGCAAATTAAATTCGTCTTCGTCGCCGAAAGAGGAACTACTGCTTAATGCCTGCTCGTTATGGACTTTATCTACAGGGCTGTTTGCCGAAGAACGCTTAGCTTCTTCACTTGCTGCAGCAGCTGAGGCAAGGACTTCACTGACTTCGTCCAGTTGTTTTTTTAGCATCAATAATGAAATCTCCTGACTTTCAGGAATCATCCTATCAGTCAATCCGAAAAACTTCTTTAAAAATTGCTCGTCTAAATCAATATTCAACTTATCAACCATAAGAAACCTCATTTACTTTTCACTATATCTAAAAGACTAACACAAATATTTAAAATATTGACCGTACATTTACATTATATTAAAATATGAAGTTGTTAAAACTTTTTTGTGATGAGCGCGAATACATCGTTAAATACTACAAAAATCATCAGAGCAATCAAAAACATAAACCCAATAGTTCCAATTTTATCGATAACTTCCTCTTTAAGCGGCTTACCTCTTAATTTTTCTATAATCAAAAACATAATATGCCCCCCGTCAAGAGCAGGTATAGGCAAGAAATTCACAATCGCCAAATCCATTGAAATGATAGCAATCAAAAGTAATCCTGAGAAAATCCCGCTGTTGTCGATAATGTCGCCACCGACCTTTGTTATTGCAACGATGCCGTGCAAATCTTTCAACGGCACTTTGCCAGTAAAAATCTGGTATAAACCGTATAGCATCATATATGTGTTGTCATAAAGGTATTTTGTACCGGTTGATAGGATTTGTTTTGTAGTTTTTGTTGGGATTAAAATTTCCTTTGCTTCGAGCTTAATTCCGATAAGCCCATTTTTATTAGCCAAAATTGGATTTAATTTAACAGGTTGGCCGTCTCTCTGCACTTCAATAAAAACAGGTCTTGAGTTGTCAGAAAGAGCATATGAAAGGTCCTTTAGCGAATATTTACCGATTGAAACGTAGACACTTTTATTAATTAATTCATCGCGAAGTTTTGTCTGCATTGAGTTCAAAACGACCTGATGGTCTGAGTATTTTTTCATCCCTTTTAGAACTTTAGAGTCAAGAATAATAGGCTTTTCAAGCTGACTTTTTGGTAAGTTTATCTTTTTACCTTCAGGGATAATTTCGTTTGTGGCTAGAGTCGGGTTAAGTTTTTTTAATTCAGAGAAAATCTTAGCTGAAGTCGCTGCATCGATTTTTCCGTCATAAGATTTACTCAACTGGATAAAATTAATCAAAGAGAAGGTGTTGTCGATTTTTGTCCCGTTTATTTTAACAATTTTGTCATGTTTTTTCATCCCTGATTGCCAGATGCTTTCGCTTTTCGGGGCAACGATGTCATTTACATAAATATCATACTTACCTGATGGCATATTTCCCCACATAAAAGCGGTTAAAAACACAAAGAAAAAAGCACAGACAATGTTGGCGAAAACACCGGCTGAAACTACTATTGCGCGCTGATAAATCGGTCTATTTAAAAATCTTTCCGGGGAATCTTTAGCAAGTCCGCAATCTTTTTCATCGTCAGGAAACGCAACGTATCCGCCAAGTAAAAAAGCGTGGATTAAAATTTTTGTATCGCCACATTGAGTTTCATACAAAGTAGGGCCGATTGGTAAACCAAAGCCAAATTTTTCAACTTTTATCTTAAAAAACCTAGCTGCCAAGAAGTGTCCGGCTTCGTGGACTAATATTAAAACACTTAGTAGCAACAACATTATAATAATTGACATATATTTCCCTCATATTTTTTACATTTACATACTAGCACATAAATATCTATTGTATAATATTTAGTATGAAACAAGCTTTTATAAACCTATTAGACTGGATATACAAAAAGAAATGTTATTTTTGCGGTAGCTCAAAAGAGAGCCTAAAAATGTGCACCAGTTGCTACGAAGAAATGGAACAGCTACCAGTTCAAATAAGCAGAGAAATTATCGGGGCTAAAGTTCATTGTGCTGGGGTTTACGAACACAACATCCAAAAACTAATTAGGGGACTAAAATACCACAATCAAAGAGATTTGGCATACTTTCAAGCTAAATTTATGTATGATTACTGGATACAAATCCCTGACAAAAAAGAGTTTTATCAGGTGATTCCTGTTCCGATGTATAAAGCTCGCGAAAAGCAAAGAAAATATAACCACATGACACTTATCGCAGAAGAATTCTGTAAATTAACAGGTTACGAAATGAATTTGGGGCTTATTACAAGGGTAAAAGACACTAAGCCACAATATAAACTGAATAAAAGCCAAAGGATGAATAATCTCGAAAACGCATTTGTAGTAAAGACAAACGATTCTAAACATGGGGATATAATGCTACTTGATGACATATGTACCACGGGCTCAACTTTTGAGAATATGATTGCCGAGCTCAAAAAAAATGGATTTGTAGATATTGTTTGTTTTGCAACTACAACACCGTTCAGTGAGTTGCAATGATTTTATCAGAATTTTCGAAATTTTTACAGAGTAAGGAACAGGAAATAATAGAAAAAAATTCTTGCACGAGTTTGCTTGGAATTTGGATTAAAAGCGTGCTCGAGAAGCACCCAAAAACGCATGTTGAAAAGATTATCCACAAGGAAATTACCCTCGCAGAAAATAAAGTCGGCGATTATTTACTCGTGGCGAAATCCGAAAGTGGAAGAACACTAACCAATTCGCTCTACAATTTTGCAATGAGCTACGAGCAGCACATGCTCAGAAAATGGCTGTTAGACAAAAAGGCGAATGATTTTAAAGGATAGGAATCAGCTAATAATTCATCTGCCAGCCTTCCTCGATTATGCGTGCGGCACAAAATCTATTATCTCCTGTTTCGCCACATCCTCTTATCTAATAATCTATCCCCTGCATGACCTTTGTCGCACAATCCCAGCCAGAATCATTATCTGAACCATCTCCGCAATAAATTTCAGAACTATCATATCCAGCTGGCTTAATATAATCCCAAGTGTCGTAGTCGAACGCAATATAATATAAGTCTCTACCAAAAGTATTTGGTGGCTTAGGACCGTTTACATCTATCATAAAACCACCTGCTGGCCGGTCTATTAAAACACAGGCCCCGTCATTTGTTATAATGCCGCTAACACCATCCCAACCATTGGCATCGTTCGCGTTTTGGCCGTTTAAGTCTTTCATACTTTCACCTGTGCATCCTGCATTATAAAGCTCGCCAGTGAAATCTATTTTTTTGATATTTTGAATATAATCAGCAAATACATCTCGCACTTTTTCAGAAGAATCAGCGTCGGTGATACAACCACTAGTGCAATCAATACCTTTGTTTTCAAACGCATTTCGTGGGGAGCCATAGTCGGTATTCATCATCGTAATGGCATTTGCGATAGTGCTATATTCTTTTTTAAACTTGGCTCTCAGTTCCTTATCTTGAATATCATTCATTAATGCAGGAATAGTCATGGCAGCAACTACCCCGATAATTCCTAGGGTTATTAAAACTTCTGCAAGCGTGAAGCCGAGGGAAAAGGCAAAAGGTGAGCGGGAGAAGAAGCTCACGTGCTTTACGTCATCCTGAAACATGGGATTGTGCGTATTGCCAAAAACTTTGCTATTCAGGATCTTTCGAGTAGGCAAAAACGATTGAGATTGCTTCGGTGCGTTACAATTGTCATAGCCGTCTCTTAACGTCTCGCAATGACGTAAGTCTGTCTGTCTGTCTGTCTGTCTGTCTGTCTGTCTGTCTGTCTGTCCACATTATATCTCCTTAAACTTTAAACCTTATAATATAATTTCAGTATACTAATATTTTAGAGGTATGTCAACTAAGATTGTTAAGAACTCTTTCAGCCCTCTTGATTTTGAATTTTGTTTTTGATACTATAAATACACAACCGCAGACAGTTAGTCATTATTGATAAAGGGGCAACCCGCTAACCGAGGTTACACTAGCAATTATAGATTAAATTTGCCTTTGGGTAATTAAAAATAATTTTCGTGTAAGATTTTGCGGTTCAACTAGAAGACGCAGAGTCTTTTTAGTATGTAAAGGTTAAACAACAGGTCGAGAACATAACCTAACACAACAACAAAAAAGGAGATACATATGGCCACAAAAGCCTACAAAGCAAACAAAATCGAAGAAATCAAAGCAAAAATTGCGAGTGCAAAAGTAACTATTGTAACTGATTTCCGCGGACTTAGTGTTGATGAAATCTCAAAATTGAGACGCGAACTTCAAAAATCCGACGGCGATTACATGATTACAAAAAACACTTTGGCGAAACTTGCAGTTAAAGGAACTGAATTTGAAGTTCTTGCTGAAGTGTTCAAAGGTCCTGTCGCTCTTGCGTTTGGATACAAAGATCAAGTCAGCCCTGCAAAAATCATGTCTGAATTCATCAAAAAAGCAAAAAAAGGCGAAATCATCGCGGCTGCTCTAGACGGAAAATTATTTTCTGCTGCTGAAGCAAAAGCGTTGGCAACTCTTCCTTCAAGAGAAGAACTTTACGCAAAAATGCTTGGCTGCATAAATTCACCAGCTTCTGGTATCGCAAACTCTACAAATGCTGTTATTACATCATTAGTACGTGCGGTAGATGCTGTCAGAGAACAAAAAGCGTCTGCGTAGTCAGACACAGCGAAGAAAAATTTAGTAGCAAAAGAGGTGCGAGCGGGCAAATCTCTATTAAATAGAGGGAAAACGTAAGAACAGCGAGTGCATAAATCTAGTAAGCGACATTTACAAAAGCGAACTAAAATCAATATAATTTAGTAAGCGGTATAACAAAAAACTCGTGTAATAATAAAATAAAAGGAGAAAAAAATGAGTAACGTAACAACAATTTTAGAATCAATTGAAAAATTAACATTATTAGAAGCAGCTGAATTAGTAAAAGCTATGGAAGAAAAATTCGGCGTTTCTGCAGCAGCTCCAGTAGCAGTTGCAGCAGCAGCGGCTCCAACTGAAGCAGTTGAAGAAGTTGACGAAGTAACAGTAACATTAGTATCAGCTGGTGCTAACAAAATCGCTGTATTGAAAGAAGTTAGAACATTGACAGGTCTTGGCTTGAAAGAAGCTAAAGATTTAGTTGATGCTGCTCCTAAAGCGGTTAAAGAAGGCATCAAAAAAGAAGAAGCTTTAGCTATCAAAAAACAGCTTGAAGAAGCTGGTGCAACTGTTGAAGTTAAGTAATAACTAGATTATAGTTGAAAAGAAGTCGTCTTTTTAAAGGCGGCTTCTTTTTTTTAAAAAACATTGTAAATAAATGTAAAAAAGATTTAGGATGCTAACAAAATCTAGAATTTTCAAATGTTATAACACTATAGGGACATGTGTGGAGACAACATGATTATAGCATCCGGTGGTAAAACAGAAAATATTAGCAACGTCGCTTCTAGCGGCCAAGTTGTAAAGCCAAAACTAGCGTATGATAAAGATACCTTGTTGAAAAATAATCTTGCAACAAGTGCAAGAATATCTTATGACAAGCTTATCAACGCAGCTACTCTTTATCCTGCAAAAGGCCTTTCAGGAAATAAAAACGCTAATTTTTATGAATTTTTAACTATGGGAACAGTACCATATCTTATTGGTAGTGCGACAATGATGGCAGTTTCAAACCTAGTCAACAAGAATTTTGCAGCTTTCGATAAAAAAGGTGCAAATATTATTGGTGGAAAAATGGCAATGGGTGTGCTTTTCTATGGATTAGCGAAATCCCTCTCTAAATCATTCGTTTCACAACCGGTAAAAGCTGCAACCGGCGTGGATGTTAATCTTCCTTACGCAAAAGTTAATTACGAATTACCTGACTTCAAGGAAGATACTGATATTACCAGCATCGAATACCACAAAATATTTGAAAGTGTAGAATTCCCTCGTTGGGACTTGCTTTACGGAGATGAAACTCACGGCGAAAAAAGAAACGAATACTACGATAAAATAGGTAAAAAATTAGGACTTGGCGACAATATCAAAGACTCGGATCAAGAACTTAAACCAAGAATCAAAGAAATAGTTACAAAGGCAAACGCAGTTACAAGCATAGTTTCTTACCTTTGGGCCGCAGTTGGAGTAGGAATAGCGTTCCAAGAACCTTGGGAAAAATTCTTCAAAGTAGCGACTCTTAAATTCTGGAAAGGCAAAGAGTTTGCAAAATCTGCCTCAACATTCGGAAAAAGTCTTGTTGAAAGTGCAAAAGAACTTTATACCGGCGGAGCGAACGCAACAAAAGCATCGAAAATTGGCGGCAAGGCCTTGATAGCAACAGCTCTGTTAGCAACGATTTTAGGCGACATGAAAATAATAACCAGCTCTAAAAAACCTTCCAAGTTGGATGCAAGCGATGTTATAGAAAAAAATAGAAAGTACATTGTAAATTAATTATGCAAGCAAACCTAATTAACAATTACATAAACAATGAAAAGTTGAAAGCGACTAGTTTTTCTTCTGCCACAAAAAAAACCCAAAGTAACGAAGGCTTTGGAACTTTGTCAAACAGAACTTATATTAAACCGCTTGAAGGAAAAGGAACTCTTATTCATAACGATTTTTTTGAAATGCCGGCAGTTATCGCAAAAGACTTTGCTTATGACATTAAATCTTTAAGAAAAGGCTTAAAAGGGGAATCAAACGACCACCAACTTGGTAAACTAAACGACTTGGGAATGAAAATAGGTGGCTTAGCCGTCGCTGGTTACTTATTCACAAAAAAAACAACCCCACTAGCAAAAGTTATGGAATTTGTTGGTTTTGGTTCATTCTTCGCATCTATGGCACTATGGCCCAAAATAGCCCTTCAGGCACCAGCAAAGCTTATTCACGGAATAAACATTCAACAAAAATACGAAGACAGTATGGGTCGTAAAAAAAGTTTTTATCAAGACCCTCAATTCATTCCTTGGGATCTTTACAGTGACAAACAAATCGACAAAATCGGAAATAGATTAGGCGTTGATAAAGACATGCCTAACCGCAGAGCTTTCACCCAAGAAAAAATGAAAAAAATTGCTCTTCAAAACAACACGATGTGGATGCTTACAGCCGGTTTTGCAACCCCTATAATGAGTGCCTTGATTTGTAACCAAGCAGAAAAACACGTTTTACAGCTTCAAGATACAAGTAAAAATAAGGCCGCTGATGAAATATTGGAAAATTTAGGTAAATACGCAAAAATTCAAGCCAACAGTGATGATTATTTGCTATCAAAACAACAGCTTGCAGGCTTCTTAGAGATGAACAAAGAACAGCCAATGACTAAAAAGTTAGTATCGGAACTTTCCGAAATAATTTCCACTAGACTTGATCCTCTTACTAAAAATGCTGTCGAAGCTGATTTGTCGAAAATGTTCTTGAACAAACCTGCCGTTATTACAGATGACATTGCTGATATAATCGTCAAAGGCGTTGGTGAAATTTTTGGTGAGGCTGGAATTGACAAAGAAATTTTAGAAAAAATTATTCCTAACCGTGACGAAATCCTTGAAATATTCAAAGGTATCGACGAAAAAAAAGCTAAAGAAGGCTTAAAGGCTTCAGAATTACGTACCGTAAGAATCAGCATAACTAATTCATTCTACGAAAAAGCAAAAAATGTAGCTAATTTTAATCTAGATGATTTTGAAGCTGTTACAGACAAAGCATTCCAGCATATAGACCATGCTTTGAATAAAAATAATACAGCTATAATTACAGCTGAAAACACCGACAAAATTATAAAAATAGCCGGTACACTCAACGATTATTCTACAAAAATTTCTGTTTTGGATGAATACGCTTTAAATAAAGTTGCTAAAGCTCCTGAAACAATTCTTGCTAACCGTTGGAACGGGGTTTCTGACAGCTTGATAAAAGTATTCGACATCAAGCCAAAAGAAATAAAAAATGCAAGATACGACAGAGTTTTTGTGCAAGATTTGCTTAGAAATAAAATAGAGGCTCTAACTTCTTGTAGCGACGAAGACTACATTAAAAAGATTAAAGAATTAAACGATTCAATTTCAAAAATAGATAACGACATAAAACCAGTGCTAGTTAAAAAATACCACGAAACAATAAACACTGTATTCGACAAAGCTACTGTGGATTTGGAAAACATAAAAATGGGTGAGACCACCAAAAAGCTTGCAGGCGGAGGAGTATACGGTCATGGTTCACTAAAAAGAATACAACACGTCTTCTTTGACGAAAGAATTTCAGGAGTTAAAAACAGCTTCTACAGATTAATTAATACTGTTGATCTATACAGAAGAGTTTCAAAAGGAAATTTTGGTGGCGCAGACGGCCCTTTAAATATGGCAATGAAACTTGAAGTCAAACAGGAACTTGTAGAGCTATCAAAACAGATGGTTTTACAGGGGCACGCCTCAGATCATTCGATAAAATTCCATTTCAACCGTAATCCAGCTCCAAGCAAGTTAACAGGCGACCTTGTAGTTGAAAACGGCAAAGTAATTACAGAAACAATGGATTCAACAGGGAAAATGGTCAAAAAAGCATACAAATATATGCCGGAAAAAGGCGTAGACATCCCTGGGGATTACAATTTCTATAAAAATGCAATGAGATTTATGTACGAAAGCGATATGGATAAAACAACAAAATCTGCGCTTAGTGAAAACCTTTTGGAAGAACTACAAAAATACAGAAAAGAATTCTTCGAGAAAATCGGAGATGCAGAATACTTTAGCAAACTTCAACACAGAACAAAAGGTGGCTCTATTCCAAAAGCAACTTCAGAAGAAAAATTCCTTCTGACCGCTTTGGCTCCAGACGAAATGATGACCAAAATAGTAAAAAACACCTATCACACAAAAAAATGGCTGAAAACATTCGGTGTTGCGGGAATAGCCTTAACTGCTGTTGCCGTAACATCACAGTTCTTCTTCGGGAAAATGAGTAATCATAAAAAAGTCAGTAAAGGATAAAGATGACAAACCTAATTGCAGCATACTCTCAATCTATTAAACCAACTCAAAGTAATGCTCCGGCTAAAACAAAGCCGCAAGTGGTCGCTCAACCTGTCCATGAAAATGGAAGCAACATCCTGGCTAATTTTTTAAGAAATCAAGCTAACATAAATTCTGCAATGGTTAAACCTATTCAAGCTAAGTCTGAAGTCGCCTTTGTTTATAAAAACGATTTAAAAACAGTATTCAAAAACAATCGGGCAAAAGTCCTTGCTATCGTTCCTAGAACTTTCAACGCAAAAGACACAAACGGAAACGAAAGAATTGACGGAACTGAAGAACAAGGAACTTTCGAAAACGCTATCGAAAGACTTGACGAAGTAAAATCTCAAGGATTCAACACCTTGCACGTTTTACCAGTCCACACACCAGGTAAGAAAAAAGCAATGGGTACAGCTGGTTCATTATATTCACCATTAGATTTGCTGGAAATCGACCCAACAATCGGCGGAAAAGAAGGTTTTAAAAAATTTATAAGCGAAGCGCACAAACGCGGAATAAGAATAATGTTAGACTTACCAAGTTGCGCGTCTTATGACTTATTTGAAAATCAGCCTGATATAATGGCAAAAGAACGTGACGGTTTGGCAAAAACTCCTCAAGGATGGAACGACATCAGAATGTTCCAACCCTGGGAAGATGAAGGCAAGAGAACTCTTAACCCTAAATTACTTGAACTTCACAAGCAATACGTTGATATGTGCGTAGATTTAGGTGTTGACGGTATCCGTGCAGACGTTGCAAGAGCAAAACCAACAGAATTTTGGGATATTCTAATCCCTTACTCTCGCTCTAAAGACCCTGAATTTGCTTGGCTCGCAGAAGCTTATACATACGAAGACGCTTCCCCTCAAGCCAATATGCCTTATGACAGACCAGAAGACTCTTTAAGAGCAGGTTTTGAATCTTATTATGGACAGTACCATATTTTCCATGAATGGGACAAAGCAAAAGACTTGACTAACTTCGTAAAAGAAAACCTAGAGCTGTCTTACGACTTACCTAAAGGAAAATCAGTTTTAGGCTCATTTGCGACCCACGATGATATCTCACCTATGTTCCACGGTGGAGTTGACTACTGCAACCTAACAACAGGCTTGCAAGCAACTTTACCAATGTTGAACCCCTACATCGTTGACGGTTTCCAATCTGGCGATAACTATGTTTACCCTTACGCTCATACAAAAGTAAACGAAACAGCAACCGACAGCAACGAGATGGTAGTTCACAGGGGGAAATTAGACATTTTTAACTTATCTCGTAAGCCAGGTGGAAAAAACCCTGAAATAGGCGACTTCATAGCTAAATCTTTCAAAATGAGAGATGAGCATTCTGACTTGATTGGAAAAGGTACTTTTATTGAGCTTGAAAAAGAAGGCGACGAAAACGACCAGATAATCAGTTTTGCACGACACCTAAATGGAAAAACTTTGTTAATCGTAGCAAACAAAAACGTAAACCGTAGCGTTGCTGGAACAATTAATGTTCCGACATTAAAAGGAAATCAAAAATTAAATAACTTGTTACCTTCTTACGGCGGAGAAAGTGTTCTTCAAGCAGAAGACGGTAAAATCAAAGTTGACTTGGGCCCTGCTAGAATCCACGTTTTTGAAATCGACACCCCAGACATCGAAAGAAATACCCTTAAAGTTTACAAACAAAATTTATAGCCCAAAGCTTTAATTTATAAATTCGGACAAAATTTCGTTGCTGACTAAGACCCCTTCTATTGAAAGTGCATATCCGTGCTGAGTTTTAACCATATGGTCGGTTTCTAAATATTTTTCTAAAATATTTTTATATTTACTCTCAAAATCAATATTATATTTCATGTTAATCTTTTCAACAGAAATCCCTTTAATTTTTCTCAAGCCGAGGAAAATTTCCTCTTCTAATTTTTCGCTATCGCTCAATTCTTGCTCGGAACTTTTTGCCAAAGGTTTGGTGATATAGTTTTCCAAATTAACTTCGTTTGTGTATCTGATCTTGCCTGTATATCCGCTCGCTGACAGCCCAAAACCATAGTAAGTGTTATTGTCCCAGTAATTCAAATTGTGTCTTGATGAAAACCCAGCCAATGAGAAATTGCTTACCTCATAATGCTCAAAACCATTCTGTGTAAGTTTTTTCACTGCTTTCAAATACATATCAGCCTGAAGATCAGAGTCAGGAAGCGAAGCATTATTAATCAGCTCCGGATGAGAAGAAAAACGGCACCCCTCGTCTATTTTAAGCCCGTAGAGCGATACGTGCTGAACTCCTTGGGCTAAAACCTCGTCCAAATCATTCTCAAAACATTCCATTGTTTGGGTCGGCAGCCCGTAAATCAAATCAAGGCTTATATTATCAAAACCGGCTTCTTTTGCTAATTCAACTGCAGATTTAATCTGAGCAGACTTATGTCGACGGCCGATAAGTTTAAGTATTTCATCATCAAAGGACTGTGAGCCGATACTAATTCTATTTACTCCACTAAGCCTCAAAGCCGACAAGTAATCCTTTTCAAGCCCCTCTGGGTTCATTTCCAGCGTAATTTCAGGGTCATTATCAAGATTAAACATCGAAATTAGCTCTTTAATAGCCTCAACCGACAAAAGCGAAGGAGTTCCACCACCAAAATAAAGCGTATCGAGCTTTTCACCCTTGAATTCCGCTTGAATTTGTTTTTTAATCGCTTCAACATAGGCGTCTTTTAATTCCAACTTATCGAAAGAAACAAAAGAACAGTAGTGGCATTTACCCCTACAGAAAGGAATGTGAATATAAACGCTTTTAGTCATAACTATAGTTTATGGGAAAAAGAGAAGCGAGTCAATTTACACCTTATTTTTGGTGTCAAATGTCATTTTACTTAAATCCAAAGAAGGCAAGGACGGTAAAACTATTGGGTTTTCGTTATATTTTTTTCTTGATTTGTCGATTGCTTCACCTATTTTGTTTATTACTAACCCGGAAACCAGACCAAGAACCAATGATGCTCCGCCGGAAACCAGTCCAACAGTGCAGTATACGGAAGTTACTATTGCGCCAAGTGCAGGAATTCCATATTTTAAAGCAACTGAAGTTCTTTCGTCTTTGTTGTCGGCCTTGGTTAAGCCATAACCTATGACGCCCATTGAAGTCAAAACTCCCAAAACTTCGGTTGGAGCCGAGCCTATTTCGAGGTCACGAAGTTTATCGAACAATTTGTCTGTTTCAATATCAACTGATCTGTTAATCGAGCCTATTGATTTATTGGCTTGTTTTTCCATTTTAAGGAATTCTTTTTCCGGTAAGGTCGTCTTGTAAACTTTCAGGATTTCATTTATTTCAGTTTTGATTTTGGACACAGAAGGATTAACGCTGTTTTGAAGTTTAAGCTTGGCTTCGGCGGCCAATTCTTCTGGGATAAATTTTGTATACGTGTCCTTATCCTTGACTAGGTCTTTTACTTTAAAAAATCTATCGCGAACTTTTTCATGAAGTCCGTCTAAATCAGATTTAACTTCATTTAATCTGATATTTCTTGGCTTAGCAGTAAAAGTATCCTGTGAAATTTTTTGTACACTTTTGATATGCTTGTTAATTTTAGCAAGCTGGTCCTTGTTTAATATTGAACTTGCTTCAGAAAACATTGCACATGAATCATCAAGGTTAGAAATTGTTTTAGAGTAAGCATTTCTTAGTGTTTTTACAGAAATTTTTTCAAATAAATTTGTGATACTATCACCAAATCGCTTTAAGAACGGCACTTTGTTTATGGCTGCTCTAAATGTGACATCTTTTATCGAGCCAACATTAAAGATTCCTCTTGATTTGTCTGTTAATGTTTTTAACTTCTCTAAAGTTGAAACCTTAAATTTTACAAGGGCCGTCATTTGCTTGTTTTCTTTTAATTTAGCTATTTTTGTATCCAAAAATTTAAAGAACTTATCAACTTTTAGTCTTGAACCTTTAGGAAGTCCTTTCATGATGGCCAAAACTCCAAAACCTGCAACCAGAGAAGTCATTGCAATACTGTAGCCCAGAGCGTTACTCTTTTTCTCCTTTTCAGCCTCATTGTTCTTTTTTGTTTCCTTAATCGATTTGTCATTAAAAGGCCCTGAAATAGCATAATTCACACCATCTTTATTGATAAACGGTGCAAATACATTGGGATTATTCGAGATAGTTGGCCTTATTTGACTAATCATTTAACACGCAAACCTTCTTTTATATATAAAACCCAAAAAACATTTATTGTTGCGTTATAAATGGGTTTTGTATATTAATATTAAGATAAGGCAGCTTTGATTTCCTGCGCGACTTCGTAGGATGAATTTTTTGCGGCCAAAAGCTCTTTTACTGTACCCAATTCTTTTATGGTGTTGGCTCTATGGCTCTCATCGTAAAGTAATTGCTCGATGTTAGAAACAACGTTATTTACACTGAGTTTTGCTTGGATTAATTCGGGAACGATAAATTTGTCCGCGATAATATTCGGCAAACAAACTTTGTCGATACATCTTACAAGAAGATAGAGAAGGTAGATTAACCAAGGCCCTCGATATGCTATTATCATTGGCGTTTGATACAAACAAGCCTCGAGAGCTACAGTTCCTGAAGCCAAAATCAAAGCATCAGAAACAGAAAGCATCGCGTGGTTTTCACCTTTAACAACTGTAAATTCGGATTCATCTAAATATTTTTTGTAAACTTCATCCGACAAATTTGGAGCCTGAGACACCAAAAATTGAATGTCCGGGTGTTTCTCTTTTAACTTTTCGGCTGATTTAATAAAAGTTTTCATCAAACTTTTAAGTTCAAAAACTCTTGAACCCGGGAAAATCGACACTAACTTTTTGCTTTTGTCCAAACCATGGCGTTCAAAAAATTCATCTTTATCGGCTTTTTCTGGAAGCTGAGAACTCAACGGATGCCCGCAATAATGACAATTAATATTATATTTTTCGTACATCGGTTTTTCAAACGGGAATATACACAAAACCTTGTCTACATATTTTTTAATGACATTAATACGCCATTTACGCGTAGCCCAAACCTGCGGCGGTATATAATAATAAATTTTAAAACTAGGGTTTTTATCCTGTTTCAAAACTTTTGCGATATTTAAATTAAAAGCACCATAATCAATCAACAGTACAAAATCCGGCTTATATTCATTTTTTAAATAATTAACCAAGCGGCTACCCAAATTAAGGTGGTCGATTAGAATTTTAGGAGAAAACCCCATTACTGACATTTTATCGTGACCGGAAAATAGCTTCACTCCTGAGTTTTTAAGATTATCCCCGCCGATTCCCTCAATTGTAACCTCGGGATAAATCCGCTTCAGTTCCTCGACAACCTTGCTCGCGTGGATATCTCCTGAGTGCTCGCCTGTAATTATAAATATCTTTTTAGTCATTTTACACCTATGCTGGTGCAGTAAACCACACCCTACTTTTACTCGTTAAACAGCCATAATTACCATATTGTTTTTATCAGCAAATTTTACGACTTCTTCTTGATCGACGATAATGGTTTCGTTAGCTTCGACTGCCAACAGAGTTGCCTTATATTTTTTCATCGTTTGAAGCGTTCTTAAACCAACTGTAGGAATGTCAAAACGCTTGTCTTGAGAAGGTTTTGAAACTTTAACCACAGACGCGCCTTTTTTAGCAAGCTTCGCGCCTCTAATAATCGATTTATCAGTACCCTCAATGGCTTCGACGGACATAATCATTTTATTTTTTATAACGACCGATTGCCCGATATCCAACTTGCCCATCTCTTTAGCCAATCCAAAACCATAGTTGACGTCTTCCATCTGAGCCGCAGTAGGGTTAACTTTACCCAATACTCCTGCAGGAATCATCAAATTTTTGATAAAAATTGTCTGATCCAAAACGGTTACGCCGATTTTTTCCAATTCGGAAACAAGAACAAGCATAACTTCGTCGTCGTTTAGTTTAACCGCATTTTTAAGTAATTCCAAAGCTTTTGAATCGAATTTAGGTCGTTTTAGTAGCAAGCCTTTGTGAACTTTACCTAAAAGCGTAAGTTGTTTTACCCCTTCAGACTCCAAAAAGTCTTTAGCCTTTAAAAGTTCGCCTGGAGCACATGAAAATACTTTAGAGCAGTATTTTTTCAACTGATTCACGTTATCAGACGAATAAGAAATTGCGACAACCTCCAAGCCGTTTTCTTTGGCATATTGCGCCATCTTTACCGGTAAAAGCCCGTCTCCTGCAATCAATCCCTGTTTTTGCTCTAACATTATAGACATTAAAAATCCCTCTCAAGCTACTCATTTAATCTTTAGAAAAATTATACAACAAAAAAAGGTCGTTGCAAATGCTGGAAAAAACCCTTTCTTGGTTGCTCGCGATTAACTGCGTTACAGGCAAAAGTGTGATTTTGCCCTTCAGCCTCAGCTCTCAATCCGCTACATATTAAAAGACTGCTTCGATATTATTTTTCTGAATTTTTCCAAATCATCGACAGTATCGATTCCGACTGGTGTAAAATCTACAACGGAAGTTTTGATTTTCATCCCAAAGCTCAATGCTCTCAACTGCTCAAGGCTTTCGGCAAGTTCCAAAGCTGATTGAGGTAGTTGAGTCATCTTCAACAGAGCCTCTCTTTTGTAGCCGTAAATCCCCAAATGCCCGTAGATTTTTGCGTGGCCTTCGTTTCTCTCGAACGGGATTTTTGAACGGGAAAAATACAAGGCATAACCGTTATTATCAATCACACACTTGACGCAATTCGGGTTCTCAATCTCTTTTTTGTCGGTCAAGACTCTTATCAAAGTCGAGATATCTGCTTCCTTGTTGTCTTTTACCCCTTTAATCACCGAGTCGATACTATCAGAAGTAATCAGAGGCTCGTCGCCTTGCAGGTTGACGATGTATGAAATCTCAGGGTGGCGCTCGACCACTTCTGCAATCCTGTCGCTTCCACTAGAATGCGTGTCCGACGTCATTTCAGATTCAGCCCCGAACATCAGGGAAGTCTCGTAAATTTCTTCGTTATCGGTTGCAATGATTACCCTGTCGGCCAAATTTGCCTTCACCGCTTTTTCAAAAACCCACTGAATAATAGGTTTGTCGTGAACCACAATTAATGGCTTGCCCTTTAATCTGCTTGAACCGTATCTTGCCGGAATTATTATCGCTGTTTGTCCTGTCATAATTTTGTCCTCAACGCGAAACTGTTTTGATTCGCTAGTTAATTTATTTTTTAACCGTTAATCCAACCCAAATATCTTGGTGGGCTTCTTCTATTAATTTTAAACCATGTTTTTCTATAGATTCTAGCACAACTTGTTTTTTCTCATCTAAGATTCCGCTCAAAACCATATAACCGCCGTCTTTCATAATGTTTTTCAAATCAACCATGATTTCAGCCAGCACGTTATGAAGGATATTCGCGCAGATAAAGTCGAATTTGTACATTGCATCCTCACGTCTTGCTGAACTTGTTTCAGCATCGCAATGTCCATCACCAGCGCACTCACTTATGCAACCCTGAAATAAATTCAGGGCGACGTGATCTTTTGTAAGTTTATCCGCCGTATTATGTTCAAAAACACATCTGTCCAAAACGTTGTTCATTCTGGCGTTTTCTATTGCGGTCTCAATTACAAGTTCGTCGTTGTCGCACCCGTAAGCACTCTTGGCGCCCAGTTTCAAAGCACATATTGCCAAAATCCCAGAGCCCATGCCGATATCTGCCATTTCATCATCCACTTTTATATATTTTTCGATTGCCCGCATACAAAGTTGAGTGGTCGGGTGAGTTCCCGTCCCAAATGCCGTGCCAGGGTCCAAATCAATAACAATTTCGCCTTCTTTTGGCGTGTATTCAAGCCAGCTTGGAACTACCGCAATACTTTCTGAAACGTGGGTCACATCCCAATTTTCTTTCCATTTTTTTGACCAATCTTGGTTTTCTATTTTTGAAATCTCAAATTCCCAGCTGCCTAGTTCCTCCTCCGAAAATCCACGAGAAAGTAGCAAATTTCTCTGCTTCAAAAGCACAGCCTCAACGCCTTCAACAGAAGTTAAAAAGGCTTTCAGGGTTTCTTCAGTGGTGCTTACCAAAACCAAATCGTCTTTGTAAACTTCCTCGGCTGAAACCACCCCTTCGCATTCGAAATTTTCAAAACAAATGTTTGAAACAACGTCAGCAATTTCAGGATTGATTTTTATTTTCAGTTCGAAATAGTCGCTCATGCTTGTTCAACAACGCCCAAGTTTCTATATTTATCGTATCTGTTGTCTTTTAGTTCTTTTGAACCAATTTTAGACAAGGCCTCAACCGACTCTATGATTGATTTTTTAAGCTCATCGGCCATCATTTGTGGATTGCAGTGGGCACCGCCAAGAGGCTCCTTTACAATTTCATCAATAATATTAAATTTCATCAAATCCGGACCGGTAATTTTAAGCGCATCCGCAGCTGTACTTGTCATTGAGCCGTCTCTCCACAGAATTGAGGCACAACCTTCCGGCGAAATAACTGTGTAATAAGCGTGTTCAAGGATTAAAACTTTATCCGCCACAGCAAGCCCTAAAGCCCCACCGGAACATCCTTCGCCTGTAATAACAGCAACTATAGGAACGTTCAACTTAGCCATTTCTCTTAAATTAACCGCAATTGCAATCCCTTGGCCTGTTTCCTCTGCACTGATACCCGGATAAGCACCAGGAGTGTCTATTAGAGTAACGATAGGAATGTTGAATTTGTTTGCGTGATTCATCAACCTAAGCGCTTTTCTGTACCCTTGAGGTTGAGGCATCCCGAAGTTGTATTCCAAATTTTCTTTTGTCGATTTACCTTTTTGAGTCCCAATCAACATAACTGTTTTTCCGCCGATTTTGGCAAGTCCGCCGATTATAGCTCTGTCGTCCATTCCGGCTCTGTCGCCGTGCATTTCAACGAAATCTTCGGTTAACAAGTTAACGTAGTCGATAAAGTTCGGTCTTTTTGGGTGTCTCGCAATAAGCATTTTTTCAGCAGGCTTCAAATTTGCGTACAACTCCTTTTTATAGTCGTTCGCTTGTTTTTCGAAGGTCTCTATTTCTTTATCTAGGTTCATGCCTGACTCCAAACTTATTTTTTTTAGTTCATTTATTTTTTCTTGTATCTCTACTATAGGTTTTTCAAATACTAATACTGTCATAACTATTTCTTCTCCACTATCCCTAACTAGTTTAATTTGTTGGATTAGCAAATCCAACTCACTTTTGCACTATTATTTTTTGTGCATTTGTAATATTTTCGACAAGGTCTGTTTTAAATCTTGTCTTCTTGATATAACGTCTATTTGACCAAACTTCAAAAGGTATTCTGCAGTTTGGAAATCTGACGGAAGTTTTTGTCTTATGGTTTGCTCGATTACTCTGCGTCCGGCAAACCCGATTCTGGCGCCCTGTTCAGCAACTATAATATCGCCAAGCGTTCCGAAACTAGCCGTTACTCCGCCGAAAGTCGGTTCTGTCAACAAGGCTATGTACAATATCCCTGCTTCGTCCATCCTGGCGCACGCACAAGAGGTTTTTGCCATCTGCATCAAGCTTAAAGCACTTTCTTGCATTCTTGCACCACCAGAAGCGGTAATTGCTAGCATAGGAATTTTTCTCTTAAGAGCTTCTTCCATCATTCTTGTAACTTTTTCTCCGACCACGCTTCCCATAGATCCGCCCATATATTCAAAATCCATGACTGAAGTTGCAACTTCTAACCCGTCGATTTTTGCGACACCTGTAATTACCGCATCATCAAGACCTGTTTTGTCTTTTGCTTTTTGAATTCTTGTTTTATAAGATTCTGTATCGACGAAATTCAATGGATCGGTAGGTCTTACTTCTGAAAACATTTCATGAAAACTGTCAGCATCAAAAAGTTGGCTGATTCGTGTTCTGGCGTTTATTCTGAAATGGTAATCGCACAAAGGACAAACCATGTCGTTATCTTCTAAGTCTTTTTTAGGCAACTGCGCCGCGCAGTGAACGCACTTTATCCAAAGACCCGGTAATCCGTCGTCCTCTATTTTAGCTTCTACAACTTTTCTCTGCTCTTGGGCAATTTTGCGTTTTTCAAACCAAGATTGTATTGTCATTAAATTACTCCTCTTTTGTTTTTAGTAATATTATACAACAAAAAATATTTCTCATTAAAAAAAGACACATTTTTGTAACTTTATCCTTTGTTCTACGAAGGATTCACAAAGAATTTCCTAACATCCTCGGATATTTTAATATTTTGTAAAGCAATGTTATATTTCTTTAAATCCGCAATATTTTCCTGTTCTTTTAACAAATCCTTGGACTGACTTTGCAATCCGCTTTTGACTTTTTCAAACTCGCTTGGGCTATTTTTTTCGATGAATTTTAAAACTATTTCGTCAATATCTGCAGCGTGAATATTGTACTTCGAGGCAATTTCTGCTGGAATTGCACCCGCATTAAATGTGTAAAGCCACTGCAAAGTCAATGTATCCTGATTCGAAAGAGCCACCGAGCCATACTTGTGAGGAGTATACATAATATCGGACTCAAAAGGGCTATGACCTAACCCCAGAGCATGGCCAATTTCATGCAAAATTGTATGGTAGACTTCGTCTTCTGCCATATAATCTTGGTGGATAATTCCGTCCGATATCCCTATTTTTACCTCAGCCGAATAAAGTCTGTTATTCGAGTCAAAATGAAAGTAACAGTGTCCGAGAGCCTTCCTGTCAACCCTTTTCCAATCAAGATTTATTTGGGATTCATTGAGCGAATTAACGATTGCAAAACTAACCTTTCCACGGCTTGCCTGTTGCCAAGTTTCAAGAGCTCTAATCACAATTTGCTTGTACTTTTCCTCTTCGCCTTTTTTGGAGTAAAATCGCATTGGAGCAATGAAGAATTTCAAAGGCATACAACTGCCTGCCCATCTGATTAATTTACCGTTTCTTAAACTTTCTTGTAAGTAGGTTTTTTTTATCATATAATTTATTGTACAATTTAAATTGAGATTAGGCAATAAAAAAAGTAAATGGTAAATAGGAAATAGTGAATAGATTATCTATATTTAATTTCACAAAATAATAAAGGAGTAACACACCATGAACATGATGCAAATGATGAAACAAGCACAAGGTTTACAAAAAAAATTAAAAGACGCTCAAGACGAAATGGCGGATATGGAAATAGTCGGAGAATCAGCTGGTGGAGCCGTTAAAGTTGTCTGTGACGGTCAAGGCAGATTTAAATCAATCAAATTAAAAGCCGAAGCTATCAACCCAGAAAACCCTTCTTCTATCGATACTGATACAGTTGAAATGCTTGAAGACGTTATCACAACCGCAATTTTACAGGCTAGCAAACAAGCCGTTGAACAGATGGAAACCAAAATGAAATCATTAACTGGCGGATTGAATATTCCAGGATTGTTCTAATGATTTATCCAAAATCCATAGCAACTTTAATTGAACAGTTTCAAAAATTCCCTTCAGTTGGACCGAAATCTGCCCAGAGAATGGCGTTCCACATTTTAAAAATGCCAATCAACGAAGTGAAAAGTTTTTCGCAGTCGATTATTGAGGCCAAGGAAAATACTTTCGCCTGCGAGGTTTGCTTTAACTTATCATCGACAAACCCTTGCGAAATTTGCCAATCGAGTTCAAGAGACAAATCGATAATTTGCGTTGTCTCGGAGACTAAAGATTTAATCGCCATCGAAAAAACAAGCGAATTTACGGGGCTTTACCACGTCTTACAGGGTCTAATTTCGCCACTTGACGGAATCGGAGTGGAAGATATTCGGATAAAAGAACTTCTTCACAGGCTCGCTAAAGAGGACGTAAAAGAGGTCATACTTGCCCTCATGCCTTCAGTTGAGGGCGAAGCCACCAGTTTGTACCTGAACAAACTCATAAAACCTTTTGGGATAAAAATTACAAGAATTGCCTTTGGACTTCCGGTAGGGGCCGATTTGGAGTACGCTGATGAAGTAACACTTGCCAGAGCTCTTGAAGGTAGACGGGAAATCGGGTAAATAGTAAGTGTAGCTGTAGGTTGGGCTTGCTAGCCTCACAACGTAGGAAAATATCATGAATAAAATTTTATTAACCTTTGTTTTTATATTTTTCCTTCTAACCTCAAGTGTCCAAGCCCAAACGCTTAAAGTCGTCTCTGTTGATGGTTTTTCTGCAAAAAACCCTTCTGCGGTTTGTAGAGTCCAAACTCTCGAGGCCACCGAATTGGCTGATAATTTTTTCTTAGAATCAGGTACCATAATTTCAGGACTAGTAATTCAAGCCCACAGGCCAAAATTTGGAAAACGCGACAGCTACTTGGAAATTATTCCGACATCAATTACATACAACGATAAAACAATAAACATTACTAATTCAAAATTAACCGCGAAGGTTATTGCCTATAAACCGACTAACCCCCAAGCACTTGCCGGAAACGTCGCAATAAAAGCGGCAAATCTTGTTGTTCTTGGGGCATCTCAGGGAATATCATTTGCAATGGGTGCCACTCAAGCTAAAGAGGGCACAAGAGTGAAATCGGGGTTTCAAAGAATATATAAAGATTCATTCATCTCTCTTCTTGAAATCGGTTCAGAATTAAATATTAATAAAGGGGATATTCTTATTTTAAAAATAAAAAAAAATCGCTAACCTAGCCATTGTTTTTATTTTATAGGGGTAGTAAGATACAATTAAAGTCATTCTGGCGAAACTTCAGCGAGATTACTTCATTTGGCTATCGCTGTTGAATTAAATCTTTCAAGCCTCCCAATGACCGAATATACTGACATAGACAGGTGAAATTTGAACAATTTAATTGAAATAAAAAATCTATTTGTTGAATACACGCTTAAAAAAGGGTTCTTAAACGAACAAAAAACCGTTTTTGCTGTAAACAACCTTTCTCTGAACATAAAACAGGGTGAAGTTCTTGCCATTGCAGGCGAATCCGGTTGTGGGAAATCAACGCTTGGCAAGGCGATTCTCAAGCTGCTTGATGTAAAATCAGGCGAAATTCTATTTAACATAAACTCCTCTGACGTCATGCTGAATTCATTTCAGCATCGCACAAGCAAACAACATTGCGACCCTGAAACAAGTTCAGGGCGACGTGGTTTTCTTAACGTGCTAAAAATGGACAAAAACGAGTTGAAAAAATTCAGACAAAATGCACAAATAATCTTCCAGAACCCTTATTCAAGCCTTAATCCAAAGATGAAAATTTACGACATTATAAAAGAGCCTCTGATTGTAAATAAAGAGGTTAAAACGCTTTCTCTTGCTGGAAAATCTATTGGTTCAATGAGCAACGAAGAAACCGACAAAATAATAAAACAAACTATAAAACAGGTGGGGCTGGACGAAAGAGCGCTAGGTCTTTATCCTCACGAGTTTTCAGGCGGACAAAGACAAAGGATTGCCATCGCAAGAGCCTTAATTCTAAACCCACAATTTATCGTTGCAGATGAACCTGTAAGCGCGCTGGACGTCAGTATTCAGGCTCAAATTATAAACCTACTAAAAGAGTTGAAGGAAGAATTCAACCTGACTTTTCTTTTTATTTCACACGATTTGAGCGTAATAAAATACCTGTCAGATAGGGTTGCGATTATGTACCTGGGCGAAATAGTTGAAATAGGGACGAGCGAGGAAATTTTCAATTCGCCAAAACACCCGTACACTCAAGCACTTTTGAGTGCGGCGCCGGGGCTTGCTAAAGAGAAAAAAATAATTTTGACAGGAGATTTACCTTCGCCTACAGATTTACCGCTTGGATGCAAATTTCACACAAGGTGTCCTTACGCGATGGAAATCTGCAAAACAGTTGACCCGCTTACAACAGTGTTTTCAGCCACCCACAGAGCTAATTGCCATTTGTTTGATTAAATTATTCTGACAAGTTATTTGGATTAACTGCAAATAAATTTTTGGCACTGTCTAGTCCGAAAACTTTGTGAATAGTAGAAAGAACGGATTTTGTATTATCAGCGTTTTTTATATCCATATATGGCACCAAATTATTCTGCCCATTATTGTTTACCGTACCCGTAATATTCTTTGTATCGATGGTATTGACGTCTTTGCTCATCATATCTTCAAGCAAAATTGTGGTCGAATACTCACCGACGTCAATCTGATTGTCGCCGTTAATATCAAAGGCTTTTGCGCTGACTTTGTCCCCGAAAGCATCTTGTAATTTTTTGGTCAATTGTTCAACAGGCATTGAAATCTTCTTGCCCATTTCTTCAAACGCCGCGCCCAACAAAGCTATCTTATCTATTTTTTCAGGAGTTTCAGGCTTTGGCATATATTGATGCTCAAACTTTAAAGGCGGCATCGAATTTAGATTCGCCATTGTCGCTTCGTGTTCGGCATCAAGCTCGGTCATTTTTTTGTCAAAAGTATCTCTGTCTAAACTTTTGAGGTTAGACAAGTCCGTAGCAGGAGGTAGAGGCTTTTTATAGCCGTCTAAATAGCTCATATAATTGGAAACAGCATTTCTTCCGTACTTAACCGAAGAATTGCTGACTTTATTGTCGTACACACCTTTTTCTCCGTTGATAACAGCATTGTTTTCCACCGAATAGCTCATAATATTTCCTTACACACTTTGTACCTACTATATTAAAAACATTTGAGCGAAATTAATTGCTCTTTTTATAACTCGAATTATAAATAAGTAAATTATTCTTAATTCAAGACCCAGAATTTTTACAGAAGCACATTTTAGTGCTAAAATATAATGACAAGGATAGGTGTAATGAGTAACGTAACTTTCGAGGACGTAGTTTCCCAAATTAAGGATAAATTGGATATTGTGGATGTTGTCTCAAAAGACGTCATTCTCAAAAAAACTGGCGGAAATCACTGGGGATTATGCCCATTTCACAAGGAAAAAACGCCATCATTTTCTGTAAACCAAGCAAAAGGGATTTACAAATGTTTCGGCTGCGGAGAAGGCGGAGACAGCTTAAGCTACCTTTTAAAAACCCGAGGAATGGGCTTTAAAGAGCTCGTAACAGATTTAGCAAACCAATTCAACCTTGAATTGCCTAACACTTTTTCCAACGTCAAAAACAAAGACGTCCGCGAATTGATGATAAAAGCATGCACAAAAGCGGCTGAGTATTATCAGCACTCGCTTTTCGCGTCATCAGAAAGTGGCAAAGCCCTTTCTTATCTCAACAAAAGGGGCATTGACGAAAAAATAATCAAGCGATACATGCTTGGTTTTGCGAACAAAGAGCCGAACCATCTATTTATCTCGCTTAAAGATCAGTTCACAACTGAAATTTTAGAAAAATCGGGACTAATTTTGCAAACCAAAAATGGTGACTACATAGACCGATTCAGAAACAGAATTATCATCCCGATTGTGGATGAAAACGGCGACGTTGTGGCTTTTGGCGCGCGTGCCATAGACGAAGGACAAAACCCTAAATACCTGAACTCCTCAGACTCGTTAATCTACAACAAAAGCAAGCTTCTTTACGGGCTCTACTACGCAAAAGACAGCGTAAAGAAGTCTGACAGCATTATTATAATGGAAGGTTACTTTGACGTAATCTCCGCCCAAGCACATGGCATCGAGAACTGTGTTGCATCTTGCGGAACTTCATTAACCCCAGACCACATCAAATTAATTTCACGTTACAGCCGTTCAAGAAAGATATTTCTTTCTTTCGACACTGATTCAGCAGGCATTAGAGCCACCCAAAGGGGTGCAGAGATAATCAAAGAAGCATTCACAGGTCTTGGAAACGTAAAGCAATTCGATGAAAGCTACGTTAGCTCAGGCAATGACAAATACGCCTGCGAAATAAGGGTTATAACCCCTCCCGAAGGCAAAGATCCAGATGAATTCATAAGAACGGCTGGTGCCGAAGCTTTCGCCATGCACATGGAAAATGCTCCACTTCTAATCGACTTTCAGCTAAATGAAATATTAAAAAACAAGAACAACGTAAAAACTCCAAGCGAAAAATCCAAGATGGTAAAGGATATCCTCCCTATTTTTGCAGAAATTCAGAACAAGATTATTCGCTCAGAATATGTTAAAATGGTGGCATCTACACTTAATATAGACGAGGCCTCTATACAGAGTGAGGTTAACAAAATTGATAACAGCTCGAGCTATCAATCTTCCAGAGCCATTGCACCCACAATTGTAACAAAAACTTCAAGTATAGACGATAAAGCGCAACAAAATTTATTGAGCCTTTATATAGTAAATGAGAGCCCTATCAGCGCTCAACAAATGAAAGAAATGATTGATGTAATAGAGTTTAGTAATGAAAAATTAATAATTGTTAAAACTACAATTGACAAACTAACATGTACCGTAAATAATACAAAAGCCCTAATTGAACAATTGTACACTGAATTCGTACAAGACGAAGAACTTAAAGCAATCATAACAGATTTAATAGGCATATCAGAAACATTTAATAACTTATCAGCAAAGGACTTCATGGCGATAATTGATGAAAACATCACTAGAATCAAACAATGCCGAGGCGAAGCTGAAAAGACAGAAATGAAAAAAATGTACAAAAACGTCAACGATGACGAAAATGAAGCATTAAAAATTCAAATGCAACTCAGAGATAAGATTAATAATAGGTTAAGAACTGGAGATAATTAATGAACAAAAAAAAACGCCCCGAATCCTCAATTGTTAGCATGCTTGACGAAGATGAACCGATGGAAATGCTAGACTCTGAAGAAGAAAAAGATGTTGAACACGAAGTTTCGCATGACGAATCCACCCCATACATGCATGTTGAAATAAGCACTGACAACATAGAGGATATAGTAACTGCAACTAAAATGGGTAGTAAAATCAACCTTGAAGATATATTTATGATGAGCGCTCCGGGACACGACGAGCATCGCTCTGACTTTGAAATCCCAAAAGGAATCGCAGTAGATGATCCTGTTCGCCTATACCTTAGAGAAATCGGAAGAATTAAACTTCTTTCAGCTACCGAAGAAATCGATTTGGCTAGAAAAATTATCCAAGGCGGAACGCCAGGTGCCATTGCGAAAAGAAAACTTGTACAAGCTAACTTAAGACTTGTTGTAAGTATCGCTAAAAAATACGTTGGGCGCGGAATGTTGTTCCTTGACCTTATTCAAGAAGGAAACTTAGGACTAATCAGAGCAGCGGAAAAATTTGACCACGAAAGAGGGTTCAAATTCTCTACTTACGCTACCTGGTGGATTAGACAAGCAATAACAAGAGCAATCGCAGACCAAGCAAGAACAATCAGAATCCCAGTTCACATGGTTGAAACCATCAACAAACTTAAGAAAGTCACAAGAAGACTTGCTCAAGAATTGTCAAGAAAACCAACCGAAGACGAACTTGCTATCGAAATGTGCGTAACAATACCAAAACTTAGAGAAATAATCAAAATAGCTCAAGAGCCTCTTTCTTTAGAAACTCCTATCGGTAAAGAAGAAGATTCAAGACTGGGCGACTTCATCGAAGACAAAGAAGCTGATGCACCGGTTAAAACGGTTGCCTCTGAACTGTTAAGAGAAGATCTTGCAGAAGTTTTGAGTACACTTTCTCCTAGAGAACGAGATGTTCTAAGACTACGTTTCGGAATGGACGACGGAAGACAAAGAACTTTGGAAGAAGTTGGACAGTTATTCGGCGTAACAAGAGAAAGAATCAGACAAATCGAAGCAAAAGCACTCAGAAAACTGAGACATCCAAATCGCAGTAAAAGACTTAGAGAATACGTCGAAAACTAAAATTCAATACATAGAAAAGCAAAGAGGACGAAATCATTCGTCCTCTTCGCTTTATATAGCGGGCATTGAGAAAAATATCCTAGGAAGGCAAATTCCCAAGCGGCACTCCACTGAGTAGTCATCATTCTCAACCGGCACTAAATATATCCTGACTGGGCGCAGATTCCTATTATCACCAAATGTAGTGATCTGCTTTGCTTTAACTGTATTTTTATCATACAGGTTATTCAAGTCTTTAATAGAGCAGGCTGACCCAGTCATTTTTTCTGAATTATCAGTCGAACATGCAAGCACAGGGTCAACCAAAAGAGCCATAAACACCGAGCATGTTACAACACAAAACATCTTATTCATAACTTCACCTTTTCATATACATTCCAATGTCCCATTCGACATTAGTATGATACTCCTTTTTTAGGCAAAATACATTGGTACAAAGTCTCATTTTTTAAAAATTATTGAAGAACCAAAGAACGGGCAAATTCCATTGACTGGTCGCTAATTTCGCCACCTGCAAGTTCAGCAAGTGCTTTAATTTTGCTTTCGCCAACCAAAACAGAAAAACCAAGTTCGGTAATATTATTGTCCTGATTTTTTGTGACATAAAAGTGTTTATCAGCCTTGGATGCGATAATCGGCTGGTGGGTAATCAAAATAATTTGATGAAACTTTGACAATTCGACAATCTCGTCGGCTACACTCTGAGAAGTTTTCCCGGAGATTCCAGTGTCAATTTCGTCGAAAATCACAGTATCTATTTCGTCATTTTTTGCAAAAATAGTCTTGATTGCAAGCATAACCCTTGACACCTCACCGCCGGAGGCAACTTTAGCCAGTGGCTTTAACCCCTCTGACACGTTTGTGGAGATGAGGAATTCAACCGCGTCCTTACCGTTTGAGTTAAGATTAACGGGCTCGACAGCAATTTTAAATTGAACCTTAGGAAGCTCCAATTTTTCCAATTTTCCGACGATTAAAGAGGACAAAAGCTCTGCATATTTTTGCCTGTATTCGGTAATTTTGTCAGATTTTTTATTCAATTCACTCAAAACCGTTTTAATTTTAGATTCTATTTCTTCGATATTTTGCGTGGAGAATTCTATTGACTGGAGCTCTTTATTCAATTTATTAAAAGTAGAAACAACTGCATCTAGGCTATTTCCGTACTTTCTTTTGATTTTATCAAGTAGAAAAATTCTCTCTTGGACGCTATTCAATTTGCCTGTATCGGTGTCAAGATTTTCTGAGTAGTCTCTCAATTCAGAAGAAACAGTAGTCAAAATCTCGGCTGCTTCAATCAATTTTTCTTCAACAGCAGAAAGGTTTTCATCCATCTTTACGGCTTTAGTTATGTTCATCTTCACAAGTGCTATCGCACTTAAAATGGAATTGTCTTCCTGATTTAGTGCCCAATAAGAAGCACCGGCCAAATCTCGCAATTTTTCTACATTCTGGAGAATATTCAACTGGTTTTTTAATATTTCGTCCTCGTTCTCATCGTCAATTTGTGCATCCTCAATTTCTTTTATCTGAAATTTCAGAAACTCAATTTGAGCTTCGGTGGCGTTGGCACTCGATTTTGCGAGCTCAAGTTCAGAAACCATTTTTTTATAATTGCCGTACAAACTTCTGTACTCGTCCAAATATTTGCCGTAAGAGTCTTTAGCATAAGAGTCCAAGAGGCTTATGTGAAATTTGGGCTGCAAGAAAGAATATACTTGATGCTGGGAATGGATGTCCAAGAAATTTTCTTTCAGAATTTTTATAAAATCTTGGCTGACAAGCGTGCCGTTTACTCTTGATCTGACAGCGTTTTGGGATATTTCTTTTGAAATTACTATTTCATCTTCACAATAATCAATTCCGTTTTCCTCAAACAGCTGGGATAAATCTTTATTTTTCGAACCCAAGACTATTTCGATGATGGCCTTTTCGCAACCAGATTTAATGATGTCTTTACTTACCCTAGGGGCAAAAACGATGTCAATGGCGTTGATTACGATACTTTTGCCCGCGCCCGTTTCGCCGGTAATGACATTCAATCCCTTGTCAAACTCGACAAGCAATTCGTCAATTAATATATAATCTTTTATCAATACCTGTTTTATCATTTTTTGCCTTTTGGCTGTGTGATAGGTACGCCACCCTACTTTGCTATGTCGAATGTTTGTATGGTTTATCCGTTTATTTTTTGTTATTCCGGGGTTGGATTGCTTCGTCGCTTGTGCTCCTCGCAATGACGCAGTGGCACTCACTATTTACTATTTCCACTTCTAAACCTCCGCTTACCCTTTCGGTGAAATTCCCCAGTGTAATTTGTCCCTCAACACAGAGTAGAATTCGTCATCTTCCAAAAACGCAAGCTTTGCTGTCAATTGAGATTTTTCTATTTTTATTGTCGTATTTACATGATAGGAATCTTGTCCGTCAGCTACCACAACAAGATCAGTGCAGTTATCACAAGTGGAGATACTAATTTTTTCATTTGAAGGAATTACTAAGGGACGAGCAGTTAAAGTGTGCGGGCAAATCGGCACAATGACAATCGCGTCAAGGCTTGGCGACAATACGGGTCCGCCTGCGGAAAGCCCGTAAGCAGTTGAGCCTGTCGGAGTCGAGATAATCAAGCCGTCTGCCAAGTAGTCACAGACAAATTTGTCGTTTATTATCAAATAAAACCTTGAGGTTCTGGAATTAGATGAGCCTTTTATAACAAAGTCGTTCAAGGCTTCTATTTCGTCGTTGGAAGCAAGCATCAGTCTTTCTTCAACTTTATATTGGCCATTTAGTATTTTTTCTACAGAGACTATGATGTCTGATTCTTTTGATTGAGCCAAAAACCCTAATCTGCCGAGGTTAATCCCGAACACGGGAGCCCCCTCTTTCGCGTAAAATTTAGCAACTTTTAATAGAGTTCCGTCGCCGCCGATTACGAAAACAAAATCGACTCCACTTTCCATTTCTTCCATTTTATAGCTCACAAAAGAAAGCCCCTTGGCAATCAGCAAGCCTTTAAGAGTCGCCAAAACCTCAAGTGAGTTTTTCACCCCGGCATTGTACACAATCGCAATTTTTTTTGTTAAAAAAGAATTTTCCACGAATATTATTACCTCTTACATCAATTCGCAATTATTAAGGTAACGTCATGCTGAATTCATTTCAGCATCGCAAGGTCGTTCGCTGATGAGATCCTGAAACAAGTTCAGGACGACGTTATGTTTTATTAAATTGCAAATTACTCAAAAACTAATCTACATAACAATTATACTACACGGCAACTCTAAATCCTGACCCCTGATGTAAACATATGTAACAAATTATATATACTCTGAAATCACTATAGTATATATGTTTTTATATATGTATGAGAAACAAAACAAAAGGAGTACTAAAATGACACCAACAGTTAACAAAACAACAAAAATTTTAGGTCAAGATGAATTTCCATCTAGAGGGTTCGGCTCTGCTCCTAAAATCAACATCAATATGACTATGAACGGAAGTGTTTTCAATATGGGCAAAAAAGAAGACAAAAAAGAAGCTACCGCTGACGATAGACAAAAAATGGCACATGGCGAAGAAGTCACAAAAGAGGGAAAAGTAGCTGCAAAAGGTGCTTCAGACTGGGGTGCAAAATGTAAAGAATTTATGACAAATATGGTAAGCTCTAAAGAAGCACTAGAAGTTACAACGGGAAAAGTTGATAAAGAAAGCCAAAAAGTAACACAAGACGTAACTAGCAATATTCAAAAAATAGACACCTTAACAAAAAATAATGAAAAAATTGACACAGAAATAGCAGCACTAGAATCAGAAAAAGCAGCTCTAGCTACTGATGACGGAACCGGATCTGGCAAAAGCAGTGCATTTTCACTAGATTTACCTAGCGGACCTGCAAAAGCAAAATCAAATGCACCAAGCGGTCAAGCGAAAACTGACGAACCAGCAACTGAAGAACAACCAGAAGCAGGCGATGTCAACGCAGCGAAAATAGCATCAATCGATTCAAAAATCGGTACTTTATCTGCCAACTCAGCATCAAATACTCTTGGAATCCAAACAGCAACTAAGTCAACAACTTCTTCAAAAACTATAATTGACAATTTATTCAACTCAGCAGCTAAGCAACTAAAACAAACTGAGGCAGAAACTGCAAAAGCTGAAAAATCTGCAACAACAGCAAACATTATTGGTACCGCTACAACAGTCGTTGGCGGCGTAACAACAGCAGTCGGTGTCGCTCTAGCCGCAGGGGTGTTCACAGCTCCAGCAGCACCTCCACCAACAGCAATTGGTGCCATTGACGCAGCAACAGGAAAAATTGTAACCAAAGAAGCATTTGACCTTGCAACCAAAGCAGCAGCAACAGCAGCAGCAAAAGCAGCAGCAAAAGCAGCCCTTGGCACAAAAGTTAGTGCATTGGCAGGCTTGTTCTTAGCCGCCGGCACAGGTGCAACTCAATTAACAGCACAAAAAAAAGGTTAAGTTAAATAATTCATAAGTTTAAAGGGCCGAAGTTTGATAAAACTTCGGCCCTTTAAACTTACACGTCATTGCGAGACTTGGAATAACAACTTTGACATAAGTAGTCCACCGAAGCAATCTCCCTCTAGTCTTGATGGAGATTGTTTCGGTGTAATCTTTTTGTAGCACCTAAAAACCCACGTCTCGCAATGACGTGTAGTAAAGGTAAACTACTTCTTATAAGTAAACTGCAAGAAATTTCCCATCAGATTCTCATTCCAAACTTGAATGTGATTAGGAACAGAAAGCACCGTAGGGGTGAAATTCCAAATGTATTTAATATTTGAATCAACTAAAAAATCCGCCGTCTTCTGGGCGTTCTCTCTAGGGACAGTCATAATGGCAATCTCAACAGCCAATCGCTCTGCCAAATCAGGCAGCTTGGAGATATGAAAGACCTCTTTGTTGTTGATTTTCATGTCCAATTTCAAAGTGTCATTGTCAAACAGGGCCAAAACATTCAACCCATAGTTGGTAAAATTATCGTATTTCGCAAGCGCCAATCCTAAATTCCCCGCACCTACTATAAAAGCGTCTTTCGGTTTTGAAAACCCGAGAGTCTTTTCTATAGATGTTTTCAAATCTTTAGCGATATATCCGACGCGGCACTTACCGACTTTATTCAACAGGCTGATATCTTTTCTGACCTGAGAATCGTCGATTTTAAGCAAATTGGCAATCTGCGGGCTTGAAATATATTGAACATCCTTCAAAATATAATCAGTTAAAATGCAGTGGTACAGAGTCAATCTGTTTATAACCTTGTCCGAAAACTTTTTTTTAGTTTCTAATATTTCTTTCATACTTGTCCTTAATTTTGGCAAAATATATGGTTTAACTTCTCAATTATACACAAAAACAACCAAAAAATCACGATTTAAATTTGAGACAACGGTTTTGTCACGGCGAGACCAAGGCACAAGTCTCATATTTAAAATTCCGTCGCCCTGAATTTATTTCAGGGTCGCACAGTCGCTCGCTTTTGCGATGCTGAAACAAGTTCAGCATGACGTGGATAAATTGGTGCCTTAGTTATCACACCACAAAGAAAAAAGGCCGAAATTAATCGGCCTATAAACTGAGAATGGTAGTTAGATGTTTCCATTAAATGCGTCGATGTAGATTTGTCTCATTTCTTTCATCAACGGATAAGAAGGGTTTGCGCCAGTACACTGGTCGTCAAACGCTTGCTCAACTAGCGTATCCAATTGAGCCATGAAGTCCTTTTCGGAAACTCCAGATTCTTTGATTGAAAGCGGGACTTTAATCTCTTTTTTAAGATTTGTTATCGCGTTGATAAGCAATTCCACTTTTTCATCGTCGTTTTTCCCACCCAAACGTAACTCATCTGCAATTTGTGCGTACTTCGCTTTTGCGTTAGGGAATTTGTACTGTGGGAATGCACACTGCTTGGTTGGGCAATCAGTCGCATTGAATTTAATAACCTGATTGATTATCATAGCATTTGCAATACCGTGAGGGATGTTAAATGCTGAACCCAATTTGTGCGCCATAGAGTGGCAAATCCCGAGGAATGAGTTCGCGAAAGCCATACCCGCAATAGTTGACGCATAATGCATTTTTTCTTTTGCAATCGGGTCAGTTTTCCCGCCTTTGAAAGAACGCGGCAAGTATCTGAATATCAACTTGATTGATTCTAAAGAATTGGAGTTTGTGAAGTTGGTGGCAAGAGCTGAAACGTACGCTTCAATAGCGTGAGTCAAAGCATCAATCCCAGAAGCTGCACACAATCCCGCAGGCATAGAATCAACAAAGTTCGGGTCGATAATCGCGATGTTCGGAGTCAATGCGTAATCTGCAATCGGGTACTTGATGTGAGTTTCGTCGTCTGTAATAACAGCGAACGGAGTCACTTCAGAACCAGTACCGGAAGTCGTAGGAATTGCCACCAATTGAGCTTTTACACCCAAGTCAGGAATTTTACAAATTCTTTTTTCGATATCCATAAATCTCATTGCAATATCTTCGAAATTCGTATCAGGCTGTTCGTACATCAACCAAATAATTTTCGCAGCATCAATTGGAGAACCGCCACCGAGTGCGATTATCACATCGGGCTCATAAATTCTTATCATAGAAAGAGCTTCGTTGATTGTAGAAATCGTCGGATCCGATTTGACGTCGAAGAAAATTTGAAAATCTATTCCGATTTCTTCTAAAACGTTTGTTACAACGTTAACTGTTCCTGAATTAAATAAATATCTATCCGTTACAATAAATGCACGCTTTTTACCTTTGAGTTCACGAAGTGCCAAATCAGTAGCTCCTCTTTTGAAGTAAACCTTAGGTGGTATTCTAAACCAAAGCATATTTTCTCTCCTTTCAGCGACAGTTTTATAGTTTAATAGGTGTTTTACTCCCACGTTCTCACTGACGGAGTTGCCGCCCCAAGAGCCGCAGCCCAATGTTAATGACGGTTCTAATCTAAAGTTGAACAAGTCACCAATCGCACCGTGGGATGCAGGTGAGTTGATTAATATTCTACCGGTTGGCAATTTTTTAGCAAACGTGTCAATTCTGCCTTGCTCTCTTTCGTCAGTGTAAAGCACTGAAGTGTGGCCGGCTCCGCCCAATTCGATTAATTGGAAAGCCTTTTCGGTAGCTTCTTCAAAGTCTTTTGCTGAATACAGGGCAAGAATTGGTGATAATTTTTCGTGTGCAAACTCTTCGTCGCTTGAAATTTCTTTTGTTTCACCGACTAAAACTTTTGCATTTTCAGGAACCTTAACTCCCGCAAGTTCAGCAATTTTAAATGCGGATTGGCCAACGATATTGGCATTCAACGCGCCATTTATAAACATTATTTTTGCGACTTGTTTTCTTTCTTTTTCAGTTAAGATATAAGCTCCTCGGTAGGCAAGTTCTGTTTTAACGGCTTCGTAGACTTCTTTAACCGCAACAACTGCTTGCTCAGAAGCACAAATAACACCGTTATCGAAGGTTTTTGACATAAGAATTGAAGAAACGGCCATTCTGATATCGGCAGTTTCGTCTATTACAGCTGGAGTGTTTCCGGCACCTACGCCCAAAGCAGGTTTTCCACTTGAATAAGCGGCTTTTACCATCCCAGGTCCGCCTGTTGCGAGGATTACATTAATTGAAGGGTGTTTCATCAACAAATTTGATAATTCTACGCTCGGAACATCAATCCATCCGATAATATCTTGAGGCGCACCAGCTTTGACAGCTGCCTCAAGAACGACTTTTGCTGCAGCAATTGTGCAGTTTTTTGCTCTCGGATGTGGTGAGAAAATTATAGCATTTCGTGTTTTTAAAGAGATTAACGCTTTGAAGATAGCTGTTGAAGTTGGGTTAGTTGTAGGAACTACGCCGGCAATTACGCCCAAAGGCTCAGCAACGACTTTTATGCCGTTTATTTTGTCTTCAGAAATGATTCCACAAGTTTTTGCGTTTTTGTGTTTGTTGTAAATATATTCAGAAGCGAAGTGGTTTTTGATGACTTTGTCTTCAACAATCCCCATCCCTGTTTCTTCAACAGCCATTTTAGCAAGAGGGATTCTTGCATGGTTTGCCGCTAATGCAGCTGCTCTGAAAATTTTATCGATTTTTTCTTGCGAAAAAGTTGAGAATATTTTTTGAGCTTTTTTTACTCTAGAAATCAGAATTTCTAAATCTTCTGCCGTTGCAACAGAATTGTTCTGATTCAAAGCTTTTTCTAACTTGTCAATTGTTTTTTTTGTCGTCATGTTGTTCTCCTTTGCATTATTATACAGCTTAAATTAATAATTTTATATTTACCAGCTTTATTTGGACTAGTATATTTAATTCGTGATTAATATCACTATTAATAGTATAAAACCATTCAGTTCAAAAAGCAAGTGTATTCATTACAACTTTAATATTTTCTTAATAATAGAGTTATGCGTGGGCTTTTAAAAGAGACCGCACCTTGCTTGCAATAGTGTAGCCTCTTTACTTTAATGTGATTTATATCACGATTAGTTAATATAATCGCTTATTACTTAATTGGCTTGCTAGCTTCACTATAAGAAGCAACTTGCTTAAAGGCGGTTTTTAGGGAATTAATCGTAGCATTTCCAGCAATACATCCGCCCTCACAGGCCATGACTTCAATAAGATTACCGAATTCACATTCACCCGCATTTGCGAATTTTTTTAATTCACGGATAGATTCTTTATTCAGCCCGTTGATTAGGTGGACTTTTAGTTCAATATTTTCGTCTACGAGTGCTTCAACTGCCTTTGCAACACCACCAGAGAGTGCGAAATTTCTTCCTTCTTTAGATGCTTCATTTTTAAATTCAGTACTATCACAAGTCGAAACTTCAGTTTTTGTTGCAATAAACCATGCCCCGAGCTCCTCAAAACTAATTACGTAGTCAACATTAGGGTTTTGCTTGGCCTCTTTTCTCTTAGCCACACATGGGCTAAAAAACACCGTGACCGCATCAGGATGTTCTTTTTTGGCAATTTCTGCAGTGTAATAAAGTGGAGTCTGGCTATCAGAAACAAAAGGTTTCAGTTCAGTCAAGTGCTTTGCCACAAGTTCGTTATAACCAGCACAGCAGGAAGTAGTCATAAACTTGTCGCCTCTCTCCATGCGCATCATGAAATCTACCGCTTCGTGTTTTGTAGTTATATCAGCACCTTGAGCCACCTCGTAAACTTGATGGAATCCGAGATTTACAATCGCTGTATGAAGCTGCTGGGCGGAGCAAGGAAGTTGACCCACTATTGCAGGAGCCATCATCGCTATGACCTTTTTGTCCGACTTCATATGTTTTAAAATATCGATAATTTGACTTTTTTCGTGTACCGCACCAAATGGGCAAGCCCCTACGCATTTTCCGCAGCTTATACATTTGTCAAAATCGATTTTAGCATGACCGTTTTCGTCTTTATGCACCGCGTCAACAGGACACGAATCCTCACACGGAACTCTAATTTTTACAATCGCGTTGTATGGACAGACTTTGATACATTTCATACAGCCTTTGCATTTTTCACCGTCGATAACAGACTTACCGTCAACGATACTGATAGCGCCAAAACTACAGCTACTTATACAAGGTCTTGCGACGCAACCTTGACAGATATTGGTTACAAACACACGACTAGGAACACAACCTTTACAAGCCGTCTCCAAAACAGTCAGAGCGTTTTCATCTGGAACGTCTCTATTCAAGGCCTTTTGTGCATAATGAGACAGAAGCGTTTTTTCATCGTCTTCTTCTATTGAAATCCCCAACCCTGCGATTGTTCTATCTTTTATAATTGCTCTTTCTTTGTACACACAGCATCTATAAGGCACCTCACAGCCTTTTGGACGCATATCATAAGGGATTAATCGTACATTCTCAGCAAAATCATCTTTTAAAAATGCCTTTAATACCCTTACTAATATTTCTCTTTTTAAGTGTACCGCCTGATTTCCTTGACTAGCCACGATTATTTTCCAACTTTCTTTCTATTGCACTGAAAACCCTCTCAACGGTCGCTTCATATACAACATCATCATCTACTTTTACATAAGGGGCTCTTGAATATTCCCAATCGATAGAGCAAAGCCCCAAACAAGGAACTCCAAAAACTTCGACCTCGCTGCCGTATTTGAGTGGAACAGATTCAATCAAATCTTGCAAATTAGACGATCCCATAACGAAACAAGTCGTTCCTAAACAAACCTTAACATTAATTTTTTTCATTTTAATACCCTGTCCTTTTCCTACATATATTGTACACTAATTTTTTTAAAATACTCAAGGTTTAATAAAAGTTGAATCTCTACCTGTCGCCTCATGTAATCGTGATTTATATCACTATTAATCATAGTACAGATTAATCCAAAAAACAAGTGTCAAGTTTGAAACTTAAAGAATTTTGGATAAAAACAAAGTTACAAGGCTGAAATAAACGGCAAGACCCATAACGTCAATTGTTGTCGCAATAACAGGTCCCGAAGCTATTGCAGGATCAATTTTCATACTCTTAAGTGCGAACGGGGTAAAAGTACCTATAATAGTCGCCATTGTCATATTTATCAACATTGAAGCACCAACGACAAGCCCTAAATAAACGTTATGTTGCCAACCCCAAGTTACAAGAGTTACCAATATACCGAAAATTGTACCGATTACAATCCCAATACCAGTTTCTCTGACAATATGTCGCGAGGCCGAGCTCAAAGTGACCTGTCCGGTCGAAAGTCCACGAACCATCAATGTGATACTTTGGGTCCCGATGTTTCCGCCCAGACCAGCCAACAAAGGCATAAATATCGCTATAATAGGAATAGCGTGCAGTGTTGATTCGTAATGATTTCCGACGTTTACGGCAAAAAATTCACCAATCAAGGTAATAAACAGCCAAGGTGTTCTCGCCTGTATAGCTTTAAGAATATTTCCTGTTAAAATTTCATCTTCATCAACTGTCGTCGTCGAAATACCTGAAGACGTATAGATTTCTTCAGTGGTTTCTTCTTCAACAATGTCTTGTACGTCATCCCATGTTACCATCCCTTTTAACCTGTTATAAAGGTCAACTACAGGCATTGCATTGTATTGGTACTTCATAAAAATATCAGCAATGTAATCTTGATAATCATCGACGTGCAATTTTACAATATCGTTTATCATTATGTCTTCGACTTTTTGAGTAATCGGAGAGGTTAGAAGTTTGCGGAGGGAAATTACGCCCAATAAGTGGTTCTGCTTGTCTACAACATATATGTAATACAGCTCCATATTGTCTTTTTCGGCCTTGATTCGAATGTGGTTCAAAACGTCTTCCACAGTCATATCAACGTTCACGGTAAGGACAATAGGGTTCATTATCCCCCCTGCCGTATCCTCGTTATAGGTTAAAAGTTCTCTTATTTCTGCAGAAAATTTGTCTGGAAGCCTGTCTAAATAAGTTTCACTCTCGTCGTCTTCCATATCCCCCAAAACGTCCGCAGCTGAATCGTGAGGCAACTTTAAGATAATTCTTGAAGCAAGTTCTTCGTCAATATCACCAAGAATTTCCACCTGAAGCTGAGGAGATAAATATTCAACCATATCGGCCGCTTTTTCTTCATCCACCGATTTGAAGCACAAAAGTCTTTCTTCCGGCTTTAATTCAACAAAAATATCAGCCAAATCGGCAGAGTGATAGCTATCAAGAACTTCTTTAAGTCCTTGAATGTTTTCATCATCAATGATATCTCTTATTCGCTCTATAATGTTTTCTAAGTTAATCATTTTTCTACCTTCTGGGGTTTATTATATCCTAAATATTTTTTTTGAGATATAATTCTAAAAAGTGAATAGTAAATGGTGAATGGTGAATAGAATGTTCAAAGATTTTTTTCTAAACGAAGTAGAAAACGCGGTAAATACAGCGGTAGATAATAATAAACTGAGTGAGATGAAAAGCTACGAAAAAGGAACGCTTTCTGTTGAAAAGCCCAAAAACACTGATTTTGGCGACTTTGCCATAAACGTATCGGGACTTGCAAGATTTGCAAGACTTTCCCCGCCTCAAATCGCCAACGAAATAGTTGCAAATTTAAACATCGACGACTGCGAAATTACCGTTATGGGCGGATTTATCAACTTTAAAGTCGGAAGCAGCTTTTTAAAAAAATTGGTGGCTGAAATCTTCGAAGAAAAAGAAAACTTCGCCAAACCTAAAAAAATAAACAAAGAAAAAATCCTACTTGAATACGTTTCAGCAAACCCAACAGGGCCCTTCCATATCGGACACGGACGCTGGGCGGCGATGGGAAGCGCACTGGCAAACCTATTGAAATTCTACGGCCACGAAGTTACCCAAGAATTTTACATAAACGATGCAGGTTCTCAAATCAACAAACTAGGTAAATCCTTAAAAATAAGAGTTCAACAAGAACTCGGCGAAAAAGTCGATTTCCCTTCTGACGAAATCGAGAGAAAAAATTACTACGCAGGTGAATACTTAATACCTGTAGCAAAAAAATATATACAAAATTGCCTAGGATTGAAGGAGATTGCTTCGGTGGAATCTAATGGCGAAGATACAAGCCTAATGTCTCGCAATGACGTATTAGACGAAGACGTTTTAGCAAGTTATGCAAAATCAGAGATGGAAAACCTTCAAAAAGAGCTACTGAAAGAATTCAGAGTGGATTTTGATGTTTTCTATTCAGAACAAGATTTGCACGATTCGGGCAAAGTCGAAGAAACAGTTAAAAAACTCCAAGATATGGGCAAAGTTTACGAAAAAGAAGGTGCCATTTGGTTCAAATCCTCCGAGTACGGCGACGACCAAGACAGAGTAATCAAAAAAGCAGACGGCTCAAACACTTATTTGACAGCCGACATCGCTTACCACTTGGATAAATTGGAACGCGGCTACGACAGGTTGATAAACATCTGGGGCGCAGATCACCACGGCTACGTGGCCAGAGTAAAGGCTTCAATTGAGGCTTTAGGCTACGAACCAGACAAATTAGAAGTGCTTTTGGGACAACTAGTAAACCTCGTCATAAAAGGCGAACAGGTCAGAATGGGCAAACGCAAGACTATGATTACGCTTGAAGACCTAATCGAAGAAGTCGGAATTGACGCGACAAGATTTTGGATGTGCATAAGAAGCATCGACACCACGCTTGATTTTGATATAGAATTGGCAAAAACTGCAAGTGACGAAAACCCAGTGTTTTACGTACAATACGCCCATGCCAGAGCCTGCTCGATTTTGAGAAACGCGGTTAGTGAAAAACTAAACGCTCAAACTGGCGAAACTACAGCTGCACCGATGACAGAGGCTGAATTGAACGAATTAATCGAAAAATACAACGAGTCGAGTTTGGCTCCGATTTTCAAAGAGACTGAAACATTGAATGTTGCCAGAAAATTGATTTTGAAACTCGAAGAATACAAATATTTAATCCACTCATCAGTAGCAAACCGCGCTGTTTACACCATCTGCAGATACGTGCAGGATTTGGCGGGAGATTTCCACTCTTTCTACACCGTTTCAAGAGTAATCTCAGAGGACAAAGAGCTTATGAACGCTAGATTGTCTTTGGTAATGGCAACAAAAACAGTTCTCAAAAAAGCACTTGAGCTAATAGGGGTTAACGCACCGGAGAAAATGTGACTACACAATTTGAAATAATATTTGAAAAAATATACTATTATTTTAAGTGAATAAAGGGAGAAATATAATGTTGACAGACAGACTTACGTCATTGCGAGACGTTAAGAGAAGGCTATGACAATTGTAATCCACCGAAGCAATCTCAATCGCTTTTGCCTACTGGAAAGATCCTGAATAGCAAAGTTTTTGGCAATACGCATAATCCCACGTTTCAGGATGACGTAAAGCACGGGAGCTTCTTCTCCCGCTCACCTTTTGCCTTTTCCCTCGGCTTCACGCTTACAGAAGTTTTAATAACCCTCGGCATCATCGGGGTTGTTGCTGCTATGACTATTCCGACCTTGGTTAATAATTATCAAAAGAATGTTTATACGACATCATTTAAAAAAGCCGTAAGTTCACTTGAAAATGCTGTAAAAATGGTGGAGGTTTCAAACAATTGCATCGGAACAGAGTGTGCAACTAGTGCCGTCGCTTTTCAAGAGTTATTATTCCGACAATTTTCAGGTGCAACTTGGATAAATGAGGTCAATCAAGATCTTTGTAATCATGTCTCTTTGAGTTATTATTATGATGGGTCGAATACAGAAGGACCTAGAAACTTTTGTCAAGATCAAGGTCCGGGTACTAATGGATTTGTAACTATCGATGGTATGTTGATAACCGCAGCAGATCAGGGTATTGGCGGCGGATGGATATTGGACACAAATGGGACCAAAAAGGGACCAAATATAATGGGACGTGATATTTGGAATTTTTATATCCCTTACCGTCTTGGTTACTCCTCAGATGAAAGAATAATAATTAACCAAGTTATCTGGACAGGTGGAACAAAAGAAAGTATTTTAGCAGGCGACAGCACATCTTTTTCATGGAAAAATTCTTGTAATGATGAAAAAAAAGAAGGTTGGAGTTGTGCTGCCAGAATCCTTGAAGAAGGAGAAATGAATTATTAATTAAAGCCTAAGTTTATGTACGTTGCACTGTCAAATGTTTATAAATCCATAGATTATATATTAAAAGTACCTCTTACCGTCCCAATTTTCTCGCCGTGGAGAGTCAGAATATCCGTTTTGTTTTGGGATTTTATTAATGGATGCTCAAGCATAATTTTATCAAGCCAATTAAGCTGGCAAAGTGCCTCAATAAGAGCAATTGCCCGGGCTTTCATATCGCAATCCATTACTTTTATAATCAATCCCTCTTTTATTTCAAGGTTGACCACAATACAAAGTCCGCCGGCTCCGACTTTAGCAATCAGATTCTTGTTTGCTGACATAATAGCGGTATCCAATCTGTCCTCCCCGCCAATTAAGTATGGGTTTTCAAGAAATGCGTTGCGGATTTTAAAATATCTGGCATCCATAAATAATTCTACAAATCCTCTGGCCATATTTTCCAAAGGCATCGCGTGTATGGGAACCCCGCAACCGTCTTTAGTCACAGGATAATCTTGATTAACTTGACACAGTTCGTAAATTTTGTTTTTTATTGCAATTTGAAGGGGGTGATTAATTTCGTCGTAAGTTTCTAAATCCCAGCCCATTTTTTTGCAGAGTCCAACCATCATAATGTGTTTACCCGAGCAGTTGTTCTGGAATACATTCTCCTTTCCGCCGGAAATCAACAATTTATTTTGCTCGGATTTGCTGATTGGTTTGTGCAGACCGCATTTTAAGACGCTTTCCTCTATTCCTATTTTTTTTAACAGTCCTTTACCGACCTCGGCATGGCAAGACTCACCAGCATGAGAGGCGCAACAAAGGGCGATTTCCTCGCTTGTCATATCGTAAAATTCATCAATGCCGTAATCAATTAAAAGGCTTGCTTGAAGGGGTTTTGCACAGGAGCGTAAAAAATATGGGTAACCCTTATCATCGCCAAATTTGAAAACATCCTTACCATCGGCGGCAACTTTCACAAAAAAGCCAAGGTGTTCTTGCTCTACAAGCCCGTCTCTTAAATATTTGACAATTTTTACAGGAGTATAATTATCCATTTTTCTCAACGACTGCCAAGACTTTGCCAATTTGCTCTTTTAAAACATTATTCTGCTGATTAAATTTTACTATTTCTTCTTCAAGTTCTGTTTTGCAGATAAAAGACAGAGTAGGAATGTAAAGGTGAAAAACACTATCCTCTCTGGTTGAGATAAAGTCTTCACTTAAAAACAAGGATAAATTTTGGTGCAAACGCAAGTATATTATCTGTTTAACCCATAAAGGAAATAGAAATAACTTATCTATAAATAACATCAACAAATTCTTTTTCAAAATCAACCTCAAAAGTGTTCTCTTTTTATTAATTATATATTATAATATCACCATAAGCAGAATTTGTAAACAAAATTTCAGATTGGATACCATGGGTTTAGACGGATTATCAATGGGCAAATTAGGCCTTCATAAAGACTCAACATCTGCACAGATGGCAAATCAAGCTGAGCAATTAGCGACCAAAGGTGTTGAATTTAAAATAAAAGACATTGGGGAGCTTTCAAAGAAAAAAGGGGTTCAAAGGAAAGAAGGCGAATCTTCTCAAGGCGGAGGCACCTTTGAAGAAAACCTGAACGAAGAGGAGGAGAGCTCGTTTGCAAAAAACTTTGACGGAAAAATGTTTAAAACAGAGGATGCAAAAGAATTTTCTGTTAGAATAAACCCAAAAACGGAAATGGTGGAACTTTATAATAACAAAGAAAGAAAAATAATAGAGACAATTAGTGCGACCGCCCTTATGCAACTTGTTTCCAAGCTAGATAGCGCGCCAGGCATTATAGTAAATAGAAAGATATAAAAGAAGGACAATATGAGCTTATCAAATCCATACTTAAAACAGTATCAAAAAAATTCAGTAGAAACAGCATCTCCAGAGAAACTACTTATAATGCTTTATGACGGGGCCATCCAATTTTTGAACAAAGCAAAATTGTCGATGGAAGAAGGAGAAATTGAGCAAACCCATAAAAACCTGACCGGTTGCCAAAATATAATTCTTGAATTTATGAGTACTCTGGATATGAAACAGGGTGGTGACTTGGCTCAAAACCTTTACCGGCTTTACGATTACTACTACACCACACTTGTTGAGGCAAACCTTAAAAAAGATATAAGAAAAATAGAAGAAGTTCTCAAGCACTTAAAAGGGTTGAGGGAAACGTGGCAACAAGCAATAAATATAGCCAATGCCGAAAGAAAAAAGGAAGACCTGCTGAGAAAAAACTCAGACAAAGACGATGACTATGATGACGATGATGACGACGAGGATGGTTATTAATGACCGAATTTAAGCAACTCAAATCAATATATAACCAATTATTCAACGTTGCAGATGAAATAAAATCAATGATGGACAAAGAAGAATTCAATGAAGCGATTACAAAGCTGCAATATAAAGATATTTTGATAGAAAAATTTGCGTTAACAAAAAAAAATATTACTCTTACTGATGAAGAAAAAGAAGAAATTGTTGAAATTGAGGCCAAATTAAAAAAAATAGAATTTAGAAATATTGAATTCTTAAAAGGGCTACATTCAGATGTGGCAAGAGAATTAAAGAAAACAAATAATAGTTTAAAAATAAATAGAGCTTATTCAAAAAAAGGCTCTCAACAAGGCTCTATGCTTGACTTATCGGAATAACCAAAACAAAGGGACAAGTCATGGGAAAAAAATTCAATAAAGAAAAAAAAATAGCAGCTTTGACTTCCATTTTTTCAAATTCAAGCTTGATTATTTTAAAGTTGGTCGCAGGAATTATCTCGGGTAGTATAGGGATTATTTCCGAAGCCATTCACTCCTGCTCTGATTTATTTGCATCCTTTATCGCATTTTTCTCAATTTCAAAATCATCAAAACCTGCCGATTGCCATCACCAGTACGGTCATGGTAAATACGAGGATTTTGCGGGTTTTGCAGAGGGAATATTAATAATTTTGGCCTCATTCTATATTATTATTGAGGCAATTAAAAAAATAATCCTACCGAATCCAGAGGCGATTCAGGTAGAAATCGGACTTTTAGTGATGATGATTTCTGTTATAGCAAACATATTTGTCAGCAGCTATTTATTTAAGATTGCTAAAAAATCTGACTCTGTAGCTTTATACGCAGATGGAGAGCATCTCAGAACCGATGTCTACTCATCTTTGGCAGTATTTTTAGGACTTCTTTTTGTTAAAATAACGGGAAATCCTATTTTTGACCCAATTATTGCAATTATCGTTGCACTAATAATCTTTTCCGCTGGTTACAAAATAACTAAAAGCTCGAAAGACAACCTGCTTGACACTTCGTTGAGCTCAAATGAGGTTTCACAGATTAGGGAAATTATAATTGAATTTTATGGTGATGATATTATTGAGTTGAAAAGTTTGAGAACCAGAAAAGCAGGGCTGAAAAAAAATATTGAAATAGTCCTAATTGTAAACAAACAGATGAATATTTCCACAGCACACACTATTTGTGATAAAATAGAAGAGAGAATTGAACAGCGATTAAACAACACGGATATCGCAATTCATCTGGAACCAAGTATTTGAAATAGTTTAAAATAATAAATCGGAGTGGACTTTTTAATGATGAATGAGACTATGACTAGGGAATTAACAGGGGCGCAAATATTTATAGAATCGTTGAAGCAAGAAGGTGTTGATACCATTTTTGGCTACCCTGGCGGAGTTATTCTTAATATTTACGAAGCGTTTTATCACTGCAAAGAGATTAAACACTACCTTGTAAGACACGAACAAGCTGCAGTACACGCTGCTGAAGGTTATGCAAGGGTCACAGGGAAATGCGGGGTTGCACTCGTAACTTCAGGCCCTGGAGCAACAAATACAATCACCGGAATTGCTAACGCCTACCTCGACGGATATCCACTTGTAGTTTTCACAGGCCAAGTAGGTGCTAATTTAATCGGTAACGATGCTTTTCAAGAAGCCGACACTGTAGGAATTACCCGTTCTTGTTCCAAGCACAATTACTTGGTAAAAGACGTTAAAACTTTGGCAAAAACAATTAAAGAGGCCTTTTATATAGCAACCACGGGAAAACCAGGGCCGGTTGTCATCGATTTGGCGAGAAACATATTGGAAGAAAAAACTGAATTTTCTGAAGATGAATACGCAAAAGAAATTTTCATCGAAGGCTATAACCCCACCTATAAAGGGAATTTCAAACAAATTTCAAGAGCCTTAAAACTTTTATGCGAAGCAAAACGGCCTGCTATAATTTCTGGTGGCGGGGTTCTGACCTCAGAAGCTTCAAAAGAAATTACCGAACTAGCTAGACTTTTAAGCATTCCGGTTGCTAACACGCTTATGGGCGTAGGAACTTATCCATTAGATGACGAAATGGCTTTGGGTATGCTTGGGATGCACGGAAATTACTGGGCTAATTACGCAATCAGCGACTGTGATGTGCTTTTTGCGGTCGGAACAAGGTTCAACGACAGAATAACAGGGCCTTTGGCAAAATTCGCAAAAGATGCCCAAATAATTCACATAGACATCGACCCGTGTTCAATTTCAAAAAATGTTACAGTTGATATCCCAATTGTAGGAGATGCTAAAACCGTTTTAAAAGTAATGTTAGATGAGTTTAAAGCCGAAAAATACGAAACAAATAAAGAGGCCAAAGCAGAATGGCATAAGCAGATAGAAGAATGGAAGAAATACAGGTTTATTCCTGAAGTTCAATCCGAAAAACTTCACGCTCACACAGTTTTGGAAAAAATTTACGAATACACAAAACCTTATAACCCGATAGTTGCAACCGAAGTCGGTCAACATCAAATGTGGACAGCACATGCATTCAAATTCACCGAGCCAAGAAAATTATTGACATCTGGCGGATTGGGAACGATGGGGTTCGGTTTTCCAGCTGCGATGGGCGCTTGTCTTGCTGATAGGTCACAATTGGTATTAAACATAGCGGGTGACGGTTCTATCCAGATGAACATCCAAGAACTTGCTACTTGCGTTGAGTACAACCTGCCTGTAAAAGTTATGATTATGAATAACGGCTACCTCGGCATGGTACGCCAATGGCAAGAAAAACTCTACGAAAAACACTATTCTGGAACCCAAATTTCGGGTCCAGACTTTGTAAAAGTTGCGGAAGCATACGGAGCAAAAGGGATTAGAATAGAAAAAGAAGAAGAGATTTTCCCTGCATTGAAAGAAGCAATTGACTATCCGGGGCCGGTATTCTTGGAGTTCGTTATCGAACCTTTTGAAATGGTTTATCCTTGGGTATTGTCTGGAAAAGCAATGAACGAGGTACTTTTGTCAAACAAGTGCGGGATGACTGATAATGGGTAGCGAAGATAAGATGGGACCTCCCGAAGCAAAAGAGGTGCGAGCGGAGTAAACACAATATTTAAGATGTTCGCCAGTCTAAAACAGCGAGTGCATAAAATCGGTAAGCCGGTGAAACAAAAAATAAGCAGTTGATACAATAAATCAGTAAAGGCGCGGGAACAACAATCTCGTGTAGTGATAAAATGAAACATACAATTTCGGTTTTAGCAAAAAATGAGGCAGGCGTACTGTCTAGAATAACAAACCTGTTTTCAAGCAGGGGCTACAATATTGAAAGCCTTACTGTTGCAAACACTTTTGACGCCGAGTACTCAAGAGCAACTATCGTAACTTACGGGGACGATAAGGTTATTGAACAAATTGTAAAACAACTACACCGGCTTATTCCTATAATAAAAGTTACGGAGATGAACTCCGAAACTTCGACTATTCTCGAATTGGTCTTTATAAAAGTAATTGCCAAAGATAGCGAAGCGGTAGAACTCTTAAAACTCGCAGAAAGTTTTGGCGGGAAAATAATAAATATTTATCAAAAAGAATACACAATTCAGGCAGTCTGCGATGAAAAACAGCTAAAATCGCTCGTTGAGCTTCTAAAACCAATCGGAATTAAAGATATCGTGCACTCAGGCTCGGTTGCGATATAATTAAACTATTCTGTTTGTCATTATGCCACTGTAAAAATCATTGATGTTTTTAAAAGTCGATACCAAAATCGTTTCGACCGCTTCTTTGGTATTATAAGCAATGTGCGGGGTTACGATTACATTTGGTAGTTCGATTAATTTTTGGGTAACAAGCGCTCTTGCCAGACAATTTGCACTTGTACCCGGTATTTTTTCCATCAAGTGCTCCATATCAAAATTAAAACTCTCACATTCTCCCACATCAAGCGCTGCCCCTTCAAGTTTTTTGTCCAGAAGTGCCTGATAAAGCGCATTTGTGTCAACCAGTTCGCCTCGCGCGGTATTGAGCAAGTACGAACCATGTTTCATCATATCGAGTTCTTTTGTCGAAATAAAGTGGTGGTTTGCCTCGTTATAAGGAACATGGACCGACACAACATCCGAGTTTTTAAGTAAAGTTTCCTTGTCCACGTATTCGATTCCATATTTTTCTGCCAAATCTGCGTTCGGTTTAAAGTCGTAGGCCAAAATCTTCATATCTGCACTGTGGGCAAGCCTGCAAAATGCTGCGCCTATCGCGCCTGTGCCCAGAACACCGACAGTCATTGCATTTAAATCTCTTCCGACGTAATTTTGCGAGTTGTTGCTTAGTTTTTTCATATCCAGAACTGCAGGAATAATTTTTCTGACGATCGCTATTAATAGCCCAAAAGTGTACTGCGCCACGGTAGTTTCACCGTATTTTGCGACATTTACAACCGAGATTTCACGCGTTTTACATTCTTCTATATCAATGTGATTGTATCCCGTAGAGCGTGTGGAAACAAGCTTTAGGTTCTTAAATTTGTCCAAAACTTCTTTATTCACATTTGAAGTAATAAAAACGCTTACCATATCGGCACTGTTAATCTCAGCTGTCGGAATTTGTTCCAGCGTTTGCTCGTTCAGGCTTTGACCAAAAAACAAAACGTCAAAATCGTCAAATTTATTTGTTTCAAAAAACGATTTTTCGCTGGATTTAAAATCAAAAACCAATATTTTTTTCTTCATAATCTTCATTTGGCCTCCATTTGCTTCACAATTGTAGCCGTATAATACTTTACTGTCAACGTACTAGTCAGTAGTATAGAGTTTAGGATAATATTTAGTTATTATGGATAATGCAAATCACTCAAAAATGCTGTAACTTGATGTTGGATAATAAAAGCTGAAACAAGCTTAAGGAGGAAAAATTATGAAAACAAGTTTAGTACATACAGACCCTGAATTAACTTTTGACAGTATTCACAGAGAGCTTAACAATTTTTTGAGAGATACGTTTATGGAAAGCGTATTTTCTACCCCGTCACAGTTGAGAAAAATATCAACTTGGCGCCCAGCGATTGAACTTAAGCAAAATGACAAAGAATATAAGGTAAAAGTACAACTGCCAGGGGTAAACAAAGAAGACATTACGATAGATATCGAAAACGATTACATGACTATCGCCGCCGAAACAAAGGAAGAAAAAAAGGCTACGACCAGCGAGGCAAAAGACGAAAAAGTACATACCAGTGAATTCAGATACGGTAAATACGTTCGTACGATTGCGTTTGATAACCCGATTAAAACAGACGAGAGCGTAGCTGAATACCAAAACGGTGTATTGCACATCACGGTGCCGAAACAGAAAATCGCAAAAGCTCACGCAAAAAGACTAACAGTCAAATAACATCCTTGTGTTAATTGAAAATAAAAAGAGGGCTTGAAATAAGTCCTCTTTTTTACTGTATTAAATCGATTAGCAAAATTTTGTACTGAACTTGTTACTTTTGGGCACCTCTAAAAACTCTAAACCTCGTGCTGAATTTATTTCAGCATCGCATAGGTGAGCGACTTTGCGACCCTGAAACGAGTTCAGGGCGACGTATATTGATTGCAATTCAGTGTTTTTAGAGGTGCCCTTTTAAAAGTTTGTTCCTATTTGCATGTTATAAGCTATAATATTGAAGAAATAGTAGTTTGTCTATACATTTATTTCTTGCTTGTATTAAAATAGTAATTAAAAGAGGTGAGTTTTTATGAAAAAATTTTCTAATAGAATTATATGCTCGGTTGCTAGCTTAATTATTTGTTTATTTTTAAATTGCCAGACTGCAAATGCAAGCTTTGAAGAGCATTACAACCTTGCGCATGAATATTTGTCGCAGTTTCAGTACTCAAGTGCTATTTCTGAATTTAAAAAAGCGTTGAGAATAAATTATTTGGACAACTCAGCAAGGGTCGGTTTGGTAAACTCCTATCTCGCCAGAGGCACCTACTTTGGCAACAAAGACAGAAACTGGGAAGCTGCGGCCAATGACTACCGCGCCGCATTGTTTTACCTGAAATACTACGCATCAACGCCCGATGTGCAAAACTCAACTCCGGCAATCTCAAACGCTGTAGAAAATTTAAATCAATGCATGCTCGCGCAAAAATTTAATACCACAAGCCAATCAAGATACCAAAAAGCAAAAGAACTCAGAGCCGAAGGGCTTTTCCCAGAAGCTGGGTACGAATTCGCTCAGGCAGCAGCCGATAGCGGGCTTAAAAAAAGTTCTTACGAACAAATTGCAGACATAATGAAAGTTTTAGGCAACGACCCAAAGGCCGTCGAATACTACCAAAAAGCAATCGCAATAGACCAGAACGATGCGAATTTAAGATTAAAATACGCAAGAGTTTTGGACAAACTAGACCAAAACGACCTCGCCGTTGAAGAATACAACTACGCGTTATCAAAATGCGGGGATGACATGGAAATCATATACGCATTGGAAAAAATCTACAGGCAAAAATTGGCTCAATCCCCAGATGATGCCGAAGTAATAGCAAACTTAGGGGCTATTTTACAAAAGCAAAACAGGTTTGACGAGGCTTTGCAATACTACACAAGAGCCGGACAAATAAACCCTTCAAACGTCACGACAAGACTCAATGTGGGGACTTTATACCAGCAAAGAAAAAACTACGAAGCTGCAATAGCTGCTTATGACAGCATTTTGACGCTATATCCAGATAATACAGATGCGAATTTTTACAAAGCCGAGTGTCTTGCAATGTTGGGGCAAAAAGACCAAGCCGTGGCTGGTTTTAACAAAGTTTTGAGCTTGGACCCGACAAACAAAGACGCCAAAAACCAAATTTTAGAAATATTAAAAACAACAATGACCACTCAAGAGATGCTTGCATACTTAAAAAAAGACTCAGCGATTGATTCTAAGTCAATAGACACAATGTACAACTGGGCACTTGAACTACACAGGCAGAACAAGTTTGATGACGCCATCGCCTACTACAATGAGGTTTTAAAGGTGAAGACCAACAATCCTGAAGTTTATATAAATCTAGCAATAGCCTACAAACAGAAAAACGATTCGGCACAGGCGACAAGGATTTTGCAAGATGCAAAGTTGAGATTTCCTACAAACAAACAGATTTTAGAAAACTTGGCTGATTTCCAAAGCGAAACCCAAACTGAAAAAATCACCGAAGCATATGGATATTACAAAAATAATGATTACCAAAAAGCACTCGGAGCATATTTGGCGATTCAGCCGGCAACTTTTGAATCACTCAGCGGTATAGCCACTTGCTACAAGGCACTGAATAACGACAACCAAGCAATCGAATACTATAAAAAAGCACTCGCCGTCGATCCGACAAATTCAGATGTGGCATATTATATCGGGGTTATTTATTCTGAAAAAGAAGACTGGTCTCAGGCCAGAACCTATCTAAAAAAAGCTATGGTCATAAACAAAGCCAACGAACGAGCTAAGGATTTGTACCAAACTGTTGTCGAGCAGGCAAACATTAAATCAATGGATATAGCAATCGCACTTTACGACAAGGCAGATTATATTTCTGCACTAAAAATATTCAACCAAGTATTAGCTGACGACAGCAAAAATGCTTACGCATACTACTATAGAGGGCTGATTAACGACGACCAGAAAAAATACTCACTGGCACTTTTGGACTACAAAAAAGTGGTATTGTATAGTTCTGAACTAACAATCGCATACTACCTCATCGCACTTGACTACGATACACTCAAGCAGTACAAAAATGCGCTTACAAACTACAAAAAATACGTTTCGCTCACAACAGAACAGAATGACTACAAAAAATACTCGCAAACTAGGATAAAAGAATTAAAACAATATGAATAATATTATACGATTGATGCACGCACCACACTTTTTATTTCACGTCGCCCTGAATTTATTTCAGGGTCGCACGAGCTTATGCGATGCTGAAACGAGTTCAGCAAGACCTTTTTATGAAGTGGCAGGGGTTTTTTATGAATAACATAAAAATCGGTGACAAAATATTAAACACAAAGGTTTCACTTGCCCCAATGGCCGGGATAACTGACTATGTGCTGAGAAATCTTGTCAGAAAACATTCAAAAACATGTCTTATAACAACAGAAATGATAAGTTCTGAAGCGCTAGTACAAGTTCCGCATGCGAATATAATCAACCGAGCGGACGACCATTCGCCAATCGCCTACCAACTTAGCGGCCACAAGCCTGAGATGATGGCAAGAGCGGCAAAAATTTTGGAACAGTACGCTGACATAATCGATATAAACATGGGCTGCCCTGTAAATAAGGTAGTCAGAGGCCAAGACGGCTGCGCCTTGATGAGAAACCCTGCACTTGCAGCTTCTTTAGTAACCGAAATCAAAGCGAATATAAGCAAGCCAGTGAGTGTGAAATTCAGGCTGGGCTACCACGCAGACGACCTCAATTTTGTTGAATACGGGGTCAAAATGCAAGAAGCGGGGGCAGATTTTATAACAATCCACGGAAGAACCCGTTCGCAATTTTATGCGGGCAGTGCCGATTGGGCTAAGATTAAAGACCTCAAAAACAACGTGACCATCCCAGTTTTTGCAAACGGAGATATTTTATCCGTCGACAACGCAATCGAGTGCATGGAACAATCAGGAGCCGACGGAGTAGCCGTAGGCCGAGGTGTTCTTGGCGATGTTACTTTAATTTCAAGGATTGAACACTACTTTTTAACGGGAGAAAAAGTACCGCCTCCAAGTTTGGAAGAAAGAATAGAAACCTTAAAAATCCACCTAATAGAAGAAATAAAATTGCGCGGCGAGGACGTCGGGATTAAATTCACAAGAAAATTCTACCCATATTACATAAACAGCATAAAAGATGCCGCAAAGTACAGAGCAATACTGGTTCGAGAAGAAAATTACGACAAAATAATAAAATTGCTGGATGAGCTTTGCACCAACAAAAATGAATGTTTAAGTTAAGACCCGTTTAATCGTGGCCAAAAAGTCGTTTAATCTGATTGGCTTGGTAATAAAATCGACGCAGCCCAATTCTTTTGCCCTTTCAATCTCTTGAGCCATCGCACAAGCGGAGACCACAACCGTTTTTATTTTATTTTTATCCTTTTGTAGTTGCTCCAACACCCCGAAGCCGGAAATTTTTGGCATCTGCAAATCCAACAAAAGCAGGTCATACTCGTTTTTTTTCAGCATTTTTAAAGCAATTTCACCATCCTGAGCCGACTCGACTTGATAATTTTGAACAGACAGGATATCCATCATTAATTTCAAATTCAAATCGTTATCTTCTGCGATTAAAATTTTAGTCATTTTCACCTTCCAAAGTTTCTGACACAAGTGGTATTTCTACAACAAAAGTTGTGCCTTTGTTCACTTCGCTTTTGACGGAAATCTTACCGTTGTGCATCCCTACAAGTTCCTTTGTTATAGTCAAACCTAGTCCAGTTGAGCTTTCGTTCTTCGTGTAAGAACTTTGCAACTGAACAAATTTTGCGAAGATTTTACCGTGATATTTTTCGTCAATCCCTATACCTTTATCTTCAATCTTTATCACAAAGCTGTTTGGCTTGAAATTTACTTCGACAACAATTTTGTCGCTTGAGTGGGAAAACTTTATGGCGTTACTCAATAGATTGTAAAGTATTTGGCTTATTTTTTGAAAATCTGCAAAGACTTCTCCGTCTTTACCAATTTTTTTCTCTATATGAATGTTTCTTTTATCCGCCAGAGGTTTAACGACGTTAACCACTTCATCGATGGCTCTTGAAATAAAAAAATTATGACGATTTAAGGTCATCGCATGAGCTTCTATTTTTGAAATATCCAAAATCTCATTAATCATACCTAGCAAGTGAATGCCGGAAACGTGGATATCTTTAACGTACTCAGTCTGCTTTTCGTTTAGCTCTCCAAACAACTTTGCTGACAAAACTTCAGAAAATCCAATTATAGCATTGAGCGGAGTTCTCAATTCGTGTGAAATATTTGCCAAAAACTCATTTTTAATCTTGTCTGATGCCAAGATTCTTAAATTTTGCTCTTTTATTGTTTTATATGCCTCGTTAGTTTGAGTAATTCCGTCTTTTAAGGCCTTTAACTGGATTTTAAATACATTGGAGAGTTCAACGTCCTTTATCATATAAGAAACTATAGCAGCAGTTGTTTGCATAATTTCTAAGCTTTCATGGCTGTAAAAAGAATCCTCTTTTTTACAAAGCAAAATAAATCCGTAAACTGTGTTTCTTATGGCCAGTTTAGAAATCAGAAAAGACTTGTTGTGCGTAAGTTTCAGCAAATCCATTATTGCGATTGATTCATTATAAATATTACCTTTAGGGGAAAATAAGTCGTTTTTAATTTTTTCGTTTACAAAAATGACTTGATCAATCGACAAATCTGGCGACATATTCTGCGAATACTTCAGCTGGATACTATTTGGATTCAAAAAGAAAACATAGCCTTCGTCAAATTCGATAATGTTTTTCATCACCTCAAAAAGACGGTCTCCTCGTGAATCAAACTGGTGTTGGTTGTCGAAAAACATCGGTAGGCATTTTATGGCGTTTTTATAAACATTATCCTGCATTGTTAAATTATAAGGGCATGCAAAAGATTTGGCAACTATATGAATTTAATTAATTAAATTCAGCTTATTTTTGAGTGCAACGGCAGGAATGTAATTAGGCAAAATTGACAGACAAACATTTATAGACTGTTTAGCCAAAAGAATTTCACCGGTTTTAATATAGCACTGCGCCAACATAAAATGCATCTCTGGGTCGTAATAAAATTTGTCTTTTGCTTTCATCAAATAATGTACGGCAATCGACAAATAATCGTTAAACATCATAACCCGTGCGATAAATTTATAGCTTTCTGGATTTACAGAATAAAATATATCGGCTCCGTTAATAATATTTTCAACAAATTCCGGCCTTTTGGCCTGTATCAACAAATTCAAGTCAATTTCTAAAAAATTTCTAATCTGAAAAAATGAAGGGGGGAAAGCCACGTAGCCTTCAACAAATTGAATCAGCTTTTCAGCCCAATCCGCTCTCAAATCAGAACTAGCTATTGTGCGAAAAATAACTTTAGCACTCGCGAAATCACCAGAAAAAAACTTGCAGTAGCCATATTCTAAAATAAAATTATTTTGTTTAAAAAATATTTCTGCGCCTACAAAATCCCCGATTAAAAATCTATTTTTTGCTTCAAGGTATGATTCAAAAACCATTGGCCTACTTCTTTTTGATGATAATTTTATTAGTCTTTTCTTCAACCGCATCAGTACTATTATTTACGAATGAAGCAAGCGAATCGATACTCTCAACAGATGTTCTATTGCTCAACTTATTGGCACGCTGAATTTCATGGTAAACTTCTTCTCTATATATTTTTACTTCTTTGGGCGCGTTGATAGCAATTTTACAATGGTCAAATCTGGAATCCAAAATAGTGATTTCAATGTTATCATTTATAATTATTTTTTGGCCATTTTTCCTTGATAATACTAGCATAGAACCTCTTTTTCGAATAATGGATAGTCTACCTCAAAATTAGAGCCGGATAAAATCACTTGGCTAGCTTTGTTTGTTTTAAGGTTTATAATTATCGGTGCAAGTAAATTTATTGTAGAACGTCTTGGGTTTTCATGCGGAATTACAACAATACTAAGCGCCAAAATATCTTCAGCATCTTCTATCGCAAGTTCCTCTTGAGTAGAATCAGGAAGCTCAAAGGAGTATTCAATGCCAAATAGCCCGGCAGTGGTAACTGCAAAAGCCAAGCTAGGAGTTTGAATCGACTGCAGCCATTTAAATTTTGAATTCTCATTATGCTCAACAAGTATGAATTTCAATTCATTGTCATACCCAAGTATTGGGCTTACAAACTCAAAAAAAGAACTTTCTTGAACTTCTATCTCACCAAATCGAGTTGTGCTTAATTTCATAATTACTCTTTTCTATCTATCTTTGTCAGTATTAAAATTAAAATCAGGAAGCATTGAATTCATCATCATAGACTGCATCAACTGAGGAGAATAGGGGTTTCCACTATTACCTTGGCCATTTTTACTTTGGGCAAGCATAAAAGGAATCATATTCATCATATTATTATTATTATTGTTACCTGACTGATTGCCAGACCCCATCAACATACTCAATTGAGCACTTTCTGGACTTTGCTGGGTCATCGTATTATTATTCATTTGGGCGTAACCGTCAAGAGCAGTATTGCTGTGTGAATAAGCGTTCAAGCCTGCTCTTTCAAGCACCTTCATTGCAGCTACTATCTCGTCGTTATTTGGAGCATTATCAGCGCGTGCTATTTTTTCCCCATCATCAACTTGCGAACGCTGATTAGTATAATCCTTAAATTGCTTAAGCTTATAATTATTAACTTCATTCTCGGTATTCATTTCATTTTTAATCATCTGCAAGCGCTTTTCCTCAAGCTGAGCTCTTGCGGTTTCTGAAAGCCCACCTACGTAAGTCGCTCCCACCATTTTATCAATTTCAGTCAGCTCTGGTTTGTTTTTGTCGTCACCTTTACACAACTCTGGAGTTTCGATACAACGCTTTCCTTTTTCTGCATACTTGGTCAATACAGGATTAATATGCAACGATAAAACTTTTTGATAGGCTTCTATTGCCTTATCTTTATTTCCTACTTGAACATAGGACATTGCCATATAGTAATAAGCATAGTAGTTAGAAGGATCAACCTTAATTAGCGCCTGAGTATCCTCCAAGCAACCTGTGTAATTTCCGGCTTTATATTTTGAGATAGCAATTTTCAAACGTGGCATCATACTATGCGAAACAATACGCACTCGATCACCAGCTTGCATTGCGGTAACTGGTAATAAAAAGCACTGGCACATTATTGAAAGTACCGCCATTGATAATAACAATTTCCTTTTCATAAATCTTTCCTTTTATCCTATTTTAATGATAATTTGATACAAATCAATTACTTATAATTATAGAACATTTTAACAGGAATACTCTGCACCAAACAGATGATTTTTTCAAGTAGGTATACTGGTTTTCTGGAAAACATGTATAATGAAAATATTAATTGAATGGTGGTCTGCATGAAAATAAAAATTAAAGAAGCTGCATTTAGAAAAAAAGGCTGGTCGCTATATCGCCTTGCAAAAGAACTTCTCCTACCTCAGCAAACAGTATACTCTTGGGCAAGCGGAAGAACTCAGCCATCTTACGAAAACATGGACAAATTATGCACAATATTAAACTGCATAATGTCTGAACTTTTTGAACCGGAACTAGCTATCCCAAATTATTTAAAATTAGCAGCTAACGACAGCTAAGCAATTAAGCTACTTACAACACAAAAGCCAATACCATTAGTAACATCGCTCCAATCTGAACGGCAGTTGACATCTTTTGGGACATTTTATTGCTGTCATATTTTTTAGAGCTTTTTTTGGCTCTGTAAGCACTGGATAATCGGTCTAAGCGTACTTCCTCATCATCCTGGACAAAACTCGTGTTAAATACTTTTGCCTCTAATCTCGATAATCTGTTTGAAGTCGGATCATCCGGAAAAGATTTTTTTAACACAGATTTTTCAAGCGCAGATAACGGAACCTGAATTCCAGAAGTCGATGGTAATTCATCAAGAACGCTACTATTTTTATTGTAGCCTGGGGAATTAAAATAATCGTCAGGAGAAGATTGATTTTGTGAAATAAAGTCGTCTGAATCATAAGAGCTTGAACTATCACCGACCCTATTGTCAGGCATGACCGCTGCCTTCAATCGCTCTACCCGACTGTTTAAATCGTCGCTATAAATTCTTTTGAAAGTCTTTTGCTCAAGATTGGAGAGCCTTTTGTTAATTTCAGTAGTTTTATATTCCTTCTGGAAAACCTCACTCTCAAGCATATTAACTATCGGGTAATTCACGTTGCTATCAGCTTTCACAACATCCTCTTTTTCAATGCTATCATCTTCGGCAAAAGTATCTTTTGCGGGCTTAATTTTTTGCCCTATAAAATCCACCCCCAAGTCATTTTTTAATTTTTGAACCCTTAAAGGTAATGCTTTCGTCGATGTCGTTCCATACACAACCTCTTCAATACGTTTCAGTCGAAGTTCATCGCTTTGTGAGTCGTAATTAATGCCAAAGAGAGAATTTTCCATCTTAGATATCAAGGAGGAAAATTGCCCCTGTGCGCTGGTGCCCTCACCACCTGCTAAAAAGACAAATACAAAAAATAATATTACAATTCGTTTCATAAACACCTACCATAATTTGAGACCTCAGTAAAACTGACAATAGTAGTCACATTTTAGGATAAGAAATTTTGAGGCAAAAAGCCATTACTCAGGCTCTTTATTTAAAAAAAGCAAATACTAGAATAAATAATTAAGCAGAAAGTAGTATAAAAAATTCAAACAATGCTAAGATGAAAATCCGTAAAACAGAAAATGGCTAAAATTCAATGCCTTTTCGCGCGACAATTCCGGTGTCCCAATAGTGCTTAATTGGATCTATCTTGGAAACCAAATGCGCAACTTCGATAATCTTAGAATGAGCGTTTCTGCCCGTCAAAACTATTTCCATGGCCTTCGGTTTATTTTTTAAAACCTCTACAACTTCGTCAATATCAATAAATTTCATATCTAGAACTATATTGATTTCGTCTAAAATAATCAACTGATATTCGTCGCTTTGGATTGCCTTTTTTGCAATCTCCCAACCACTAAGAATTTCTTTTACATCGTCATCGCACTTGTTGTGGGCATAAACTATTCTGTTGAGGCCGGCCTGTTTAATCGTAAGATTATTTTGAATCTCCGGGGATAAATTTCTAAAAGAATTCAGTTCACCATAGTTGTCTCCGCCTTTTGTGAACATAATTACAAGCACTTTCCAGTTTCTGCCCAAAGCTCTCATTGCAAGCCCTAATGATGCAGTTGTCTTCCCTTTGCCATTGCCTGTGTAAACTTGGATATAACCCCTTTGCTCCCAGGTCGGATTTATTAAATTTTCGTTTTCGGATTTTTTAGTCATTTTTTCTATCTATTTAATTAACATAAATTTCTATGTATGCTAATCTTATTATAGAATAAATCCTGAGAATAATAAACAAATAGGTAAGAAGTACACAAAAATGGTTACAAAAAAAGAACTGAGAATAGAAGCAATATTAACCAGAAATTCGCTAGATATTAAAAACATAAGCGAACATATTGTTGACAATATTTTGGCGCTGGAAATTTACCAAAAGGCCAAAAATGTAATGGTTTTCTACCCGCTGGAATACGAAGTGGACTTGACAGGATTGTTCAACGACGAGACAAAAAAATTCTACCTGCCCAAAATGGACGGCGAACATCTGCTTGTTTGCCCGTACAAAGTTGGCGAAACTTTAACTGAGTCCAGGTTTAAAACAAAAGAACCAATCACCGACCACATTGAGAACACTACGATATTAGATATAATTTTTGTCCCGGCACTTATGGCCGATAAAAAATTCAACCGGCTCGGTTACGGGGGCGGGTTTTACGACAGATTTTTGGCTAAAGTGTCAAAAAAAACCACCAAAATATCAGTAATTCCAAACGAATTATTTGTTGAGGAAATACCTGCGGACGATTTTGACCAAAGACTCGACATTACAGTGAGCGAGAAGTTAATACTATGCTTTTCACGTCATTGCGAGGCAGGAGAATGCGGCTAACACAAAGAGATTCCACCGAAGCAATCTCCTCCGAGTCTTACAGGAGATTGCTTCGGTGGGCTGTTCATATCAAAGCCGTTAATTCAAGACTCGCAATGACGTAAAAAAAAGTGAAAACACCAGATTAAATGGCGCTTTCACGATTAAAAGTTATGGTTATTGTTTTGGTTAGGTTTTACATATTATCTTGCTATTTTGCAAATTGCCTAAAATTCAAGGAGAAAAGCAAGAATAATCTACGCTGGGCAGCATTGCCCTGTCATTATATTTATTTAAAAATTATTTAGCCATTAAGTCCGAATTTTGGTGCTGAAGCCTTGATAGCATTATCTTCAGCTTTGGTTACTTCAGCTAATTCTGCTTCTAACATTTTTAGTTGAGTAGAAAGCTTTTCATTCTCTGAACTAAGTTTTTTCTCTTGTTCGTTAAGCATTTTTTCTTCAATCTTGCCGAATTTTTCACGTTCTTGATCATAAAGATTTTTCATTACCATTGAATTATATTGCTGTTGCATTTTAGGATCTTGAACCTGCGGAATCGCGCCCGGAGTCATGCTCAGCATTCCCATTTTTTGTTGTGCACCAGTTATTGAAGCCTGATGTGAATACATCATAAACGAAGACATTCTGTTAAACACAGAGGCTGGTGCATTCATCAGGTCGTTCATTGAAACCGAGCCGTCTGCAATGCTTGAGCCGTAGCTTTGTAGATTACGAAGCTTTTCTGACATTTGAAGTAACTTGAACTCAAGGTCCGATTTACGACGAATGATGTCTTGTTTTCTGTATGCGAAAATTAATACGCCCATAATGTAACTCCTACCAAATTTTATTAACCTATAACTTAACCTTACCCCTATATAAAAACAATATATTTTTGGGGATTGCCTTTTAGGATTGGAGTCGGTGTACAATTTAAGAAACCAAAAGATAGTTGTATTCATTGCGTTTAAAGCATATATACAAAATCAAAACACATATTATATATATATAGATTAAATACAAATTAAACACTTTTAATATAAAAAGTAATGACAATTCTTGTAAAGTTATATTACAAAAGGCTACTAGTTACAACTTTATCGATTAAACCGTACTCCACAGCTTCATTTGAAGACATATAATAATCACGTTCTGTATCTTCTTTAACTTTTTCGATAGATTGGCTACAATGGTTGGCCAACAAGCCGTTGAGCATTGTTTTCATTCTCATAATTTCTTTGGCTTCTAATTCGATATCAGTAGCCTGACCTTTTGCACCCCCCAAAGGTTGGTGAATCATAATTCTAGCACTAGGAAGAGCCATTCTTTTGCCTTTTGTGCCGGCAGAAAGCAAAAACGCACCCATACTGGCAGCCTCACCGATACAAATTGTAGAAACGTCAGCTTTTATAAGCTTCATTGTGTCAAAAATTGCCATACCAGCTGTTATAACACCACCTGGGCTATTAATATACATCATAATATCTTTTTCTGCATTTTCACTATCAAGCACCAAAAGTTGCGCAACAATTGAATTTGCCATCTCATCATCGATTTCATCCCCGACAAAAATTATTCTTTCTCTCAACAATCTTGAAAAGATGTCGAACGCGCGCTCCCCCTTTGAAGATGTTTCGATTACTACTGGAACGTAGCTCATAATTTTATTATAATCGCATTGGCTTAAAATTGGGCTTTCGCTAATCTGACTTTGAATTTGATATTTATCCATGTTCATTCTCCAAATATTACTTATTTTATTTTCATTATACTACAAAGAAAGAAGATGCTAAAATATATATTTTACAAACAATGCCATGCCATAGTATAATTATGGAATGTATTGTGTAGACAAAATAGTTTATATAGATGACGAAGATCAGTGCATCACTTGCGAAAATTATTCAAAAGGGGTTGCCTGTCCTTTAATAGAGGCACTTGGTCAAGGGGTAGTTTTCTTGGAAGACAGCTTAATCGTGACAAACTGCGGATTCTATAAAGAGTTCAAAAGAACCTTGAGAATAGTTAAACCAGAATAGTGAAAATATAAAATGAAAAAAATAACATTGATACCAGGAGACGGAATCGGCCCAGAGATAACTAAATCTGTTGTGGCAATAATCGAAAAAAGCGGCTTACAAATCGACTGGGACATACAAACCGCGGGCGCAGACGTTATTGAAGCAGAAGGTGAACCCCTTCCAAGAAGAGTTATTGATTCAATCAAAAAAAATAAAATTGCGCTGAAAGCACCTGTTACCACGCCGATCGGTAAAGGGTTTCGCTCAGTAAACGTTGCGCTTAGAAAAGAATTGGATTTATACGCCAATTTGAGACCCTGCAAGAATTTACCAAACATTAAAACCAGATTTGATAATGTCGATATTATCGTGGTGAGAGAAAACACAGAAGACCTCTACGCCGGCATAGAAAGACAAATAGACGCTGATACAGCCGAGAGCATTAAAATCATCACAAGAGGGGCTTCAACCAGAATAGCCCAATTTGCTTTTAAATACGCTGTTAACAACGGGAGAAAAGAAGTCTGTGCGGTTTCAAAAGCAAACATCTGTAAACTGTCAGATGGTTTGTTTTTAGAGGCAGTGAGAGATGTGGCAAAAAACTTCCCTCAAATTAATTACAAAGAAATTTTGGTAGACAATTTATGTATGCAATTGGTGCAAAACCCTACCCAGTTTGATGTTTTGGTACTGCCTAATTTATACGGCGATATAGTATCTGATTTATGCGCAGGACTAATCGGCGGACTTGGCGTTGCTCAAGGGGCTAATATCGGCCTCGATTGCGCAGTCTTTGAACCTGTTCACGGCTCAGCTCCTGACATTAAAGGCCAAGACAAAGCCAATCCGACGGCACTGTTGCTTTCAGCAATAGAAATGCTCAAATATATCGGCGAAAATTCTTATGCACACAATATCGAAAAAGCACTGTTGAAAGCACTAAGCGGAAACGTCTTGACCGCAGATTTGGGCGGAACCGCTAAATGTAGCGAATTTACTCAAGAGATAATTAGATTTTTATAAATCACAACTATCTTAGGCTCTGAAGTAACGCAAATTAATTACCTTAAAAATTCCTCAATAACTTCCCAGTCAGAAGGTTCATCTACCTCGTAAAGGGTCTTTTGGTCCATTTCATAGCATGAAATCTTGCCTGAAATTCGGCATTTTGAATTTAAGATATCTTCTCTTGAACTTATATAAAAAGCACCGTTCTCAATGAAATAACCGTCCCAGTCCTGTCTTCTTGGCCTGTCTTGAGGGTCGTAATTCATAGGCACGCCATTTGTATCCCACAAAAATTGGTAACGCCTAACAACCGACAGCAGTGAATCCGCGTTTTCTTTTTCCATTTGTAAAAGTGCGTTGTCAATATCAGTAGATTTTGTCAACGGAGAAGTCGCCTGCAAAAATATGACCTTTTCAAATTGATAATTTTTACTAAATTCAATCAATGCACTTTCTGAAGTCGCAGTATCGGAAGCCGTATGGGCCGAACGGGAAATCACTTCGACTTTATCAAAACCGAAACCTTCAACCACATTCTTAATCTCATCGGAATCGGTCGAAACATAGACTTTTTCAACCAAAACAGCCTCAACCGCAGCCAAAACAGTCCAATAGATAAGCGGCTTTCCACCTAACGGCATTATGTTTTTATTTTTAATACTTTTGCTCCCGCCTCGAACGGGAATAAATGCGACTGATTTCACAAAGTTGCCCCTTTTGGTTGGTTTTAGGATTTATTTCGTTGGGATAGCAATCCCACCCTACTTTTCTATTCATGGCAAAATGTTTCAGGATTTCTCTTCAACCTTCACAGCTCACACTTCACTTATTTCATTTCCACGTGTCCGATGTAAGGCAAGTTTCTGAAATATCCGTTGTAATCAAGTCCGTAGCCGATTAAAAATTTATCATCAATTTCAAACCCGACGTAATCAGGTTCAATAGGAGTCTTTCTGAAACATTTTTTATCCATAAGTGAACAAAATTTGGTAGTTTTTGTTCTGAAATTGTTGTCGATAAAATCAAGCAAAAATTTAGCAGTAAGCCCCGTGTCGACAATGTCTTCAACTATCAAAACATTTTTCCCGTTCAAATCAGGAAGCGAAATGTCGACGGCGTTGACTTTGCCAGAAGACGTGACGGAAGAGCCGTAGCTTGAAAGCCTGATAAACTCCATCTGAGCGGGCATATCCAGATATTTAACCAAGTCGACAGTAAACATAATAGAACCTTTTAAAACACAAATGATACAAAGTTCTTCGTCGCCAAAATCAAAATTTATCGTTTTAGCCATTTCTTTTACTCTATTTTGGATTTCGCATTCGGTAAACAAAACCATAATATCTTCTTTTGTAATTTTCATAATAACCTTTCCAAACGTAACACTATTTTCAGATTTTTTATTGCTTTAATTCTATCACATGCGTCGGCTGATTTACAACTTTTAATTTATTACTGAGCCCAACACCAACCACCCAAAGCACTTCGGCACCTTTACAAAGCAAAACAAGTTCGTTTTTATCATGCTTAAAAACACCTTTTGAATTCAGATATTTTTTCAATTTCATCGTTCCGGTCATCCCGAAAGGGGTTATGAAATCGCCGTCCCTGCGGGTTCTTACTTCAAAATCCAAGCCAATCTCGTCAAGATTCACGTAGGCTTTTTTTGAATTTTCTGGCGGAAATTTCACGGGCATATTTTCGGTAAATTTTTGAACGGAAAAAACGCGGTCGGTTCCAGCGATTTCGTATTCGCCTTCTTTAGTGACTTCAATCACACTTGTACTTTTTTTGCCGGCTGTACTGTCGATGAGAAAAACGAATTTTTTACTTGCAAAAACCCACAAATTGTCTGTTAGGGAGTATCTTGAACCTGATTTTGAATCAAAATTGGATTTGATGAAGTTTAAAATATTCACCACTTTTTTGTAGTCGTAATCAAGTTTTTTAGCTAAACAAAAATCGTAAACTAATTTCTGCATAACCTCGTTAGACAGGACTTTAAACTTTTCGGTCGAAATCAATCCGTCGGTTATTAAATCTTTTTTTATCAAGTTTAAATACTCATCAACAATTTTGTTGTTACTGATGGCAAGGTTAGCAAGTGAAACTATTGATTTTTCGGCCTTGAAATTGATTTCTTTCAGTTCTGGCATAACTTTGTGTCTTATAAAATTTCTCTTATAACTTATATCCAAATTTGAAGAATCGCTGTTTGCCAGGAGTCCTTTGGAGATGCAGTAGCTTTCGATTTTCTCTCTGGACATAGCCAAAATCGGCCTGTAAACAGGGTAATTTTCAATCATCCTCACCGGTAGAATACCCTGAAGCCCTTTTATTCCTGTACCTTTCACAATCCTATATATAACAGTTTCGGCGTTGTCAGAACGGGTGTGAGCAGTGAAAATGATACTGTTTTTGTATTTTTTAGCGTATTTGACGAAAAATTCATAACGCGCGTCGCGGGCGGAATTTTCGTCTTTTTTCTCGGGAGTATCTAACATTTCGGATACGAATTCGATTGAATTAGCTTCACAGAATTTTCCGCAATTTATCTCGTCCTGCAAAGATTCACTTCCGCGCCAGTTATGATTTAGGTGCAGTGCTACCAACTTAAACCCGTATTTTACAGACAAATTCTTTAAATTATCAAGCAAGCAAAGAGAATCGTAACCGCCAGAAAAACCGACCAAGAAGGTTTTTTCGGCGTTATTTAAATTATATTCTTCTAAAAAATTATCAACAATATCAATCATAAATTCCTTCGCGTCATTGCGAGGAGTGAGGAACTAACGACGCGGCAATCCAAGAAAAACCATGGTTCTAAAAATTTGGATTGCTTCGTTGGTCGGCTTCTGCTTTCCTCCTCGCAAGTACACAATGATTATACCAAGAACAAAAATCCACCGCAATGTAACAAATGTAAAGTTGAACTTCAAACCGCTAAAACCCAGTCATAACGAACAATAGAATGGGACATACTTTTTTACCCAATTATGGCGGGATAGCAATCCCGCCATAATCCTCAAATTTTTAAAATATTTTTAATGGAGTCTTTTATTGCTTGGGCTTGTTTTTCTCCAAATTCGACTGCCCCATCAAAATGTTTCTCCATTAATATAGACATTTTAGTTCGAAAGTTACGAACCATTATATCTTTGTTACAAATACTACTCATATCATATATTAATTTTGAAGTGTCGGAGCCTGTCGTTACGATAATTTTATTTGTTAAATCATCACTTTGGGAATAAATATTGCTTTCGCCAAAAAATTTGAGGTAACCCTTGAGGACCTCAGTGCTTGAACTCCCTTGAAGGTCAGTTTTATAATTAATTACATATCTTTGCTTAAATGAAATATCGTTTTGATTTTGGATTTTCAAATTTATTCCTCACTTTCTTTCAATATCCCCTGTTTTACTTCAACAGCATCAACACCGAGTTGCTCGAGTGCTTTCATCGCAATAGATTCAGGTTCAAGTGTAATTGCGTACAAGAGATGCTCCGATAAAATCCTCGGTTTTTTGTGCCTTTTGGCCTTATGCCAAGCAGTTTCGAGCACTTTTTTGGCACGTTCTGTGAAAACAATTTCCTTATCAAAATACTCGTTTCCAAACCCAATCAGTTTTTCAACAACTTGCCTTGCATCTTTGATACTAATCTCCAAATCATTCAACACTTGATAGCCAATTCCGGTGCTTTCGCTAAGGATGCCGAGCAAAATCATTTCAGTCCCCACAACATTTCGGCCAAGCCTTCTTGCTTCCTGTTTTGCAAGTTTAAGAATAGTAAGTGCCTGCGGCATTTCTTTTTCGATGGGTTTTACAATACTGCTTGTCAAATCATCCTCATCGACGTTTAATTCCTTGAAAATATCGTAGGCAATGCCTTTTTTGGACTTTAGCAGTCCCAAAATCATATGCTCAGGTTTGACTTCTGAAGAACCAAGTTCTTTAGCAACCTGAAGTGCCAAATTCATTACAACGAATGCGTTTGGAGTAAATATAATTTGCCTTCCGCCATATTCAGACTGTCTTGAGGATTGCTTTGACAATTTTTCCTCAAAACTCTCGAAATCAATCCCGTTTTCTTCCAAAATTTTAGCCAGCTCAGAATCTCTATCCTCCAAAATGGAAGAAATAATCTGTTCTGTACCCAAAATTTCGTAATGCGAAGCAGAAAGCTTTGAAACAGCTCGTTCAAATATTTTTGAGGATTCCTTATCATCAAAAATATTGTCCGCTTCCAAGTATCTTACATCGGCATCCTTTGTCGCCTCTCCCTCAGGGTGAGAAAGCCTCTTGGACTTTTTCTGGACGAGCTTAAACAAAGTTTCTTTTGATTTATAAATATCAAAGTCAAACTGCTCTAAAATACGTTTGTTATAAGATAAATTGTCACTTATAGATGCAATAAACAAGTGTTCAAACAAAACGTACTGATTGCCAGATTTATTTGCCAAATCAAGTGTTTTTTTGAGCAAGTTTTTAAAACTGTCACTGAAAGGTACATTAGGATGGATTACTGCTGATTTCTCAAACCGCAGGCGGTTCTCAATAACTTTTTGAATTTCATCAAATGTAATTCCGTACGCTTTGAAAATCTTTAGAGTAATACCTTTAGACTGCTTGACAAGCGCAAGCAACAGGTGTTCCGGTTGAACATAAGCATTTTGCATAAGCCTGGCTTGATTTTGTGCTTCAGTAACAGCGTTTATAGCCTTTTCTGTGAATTTCTCAAACATATTTTCCTTATTGAACCCGATACAGAAGTATCTTCAATTGATACGTCGCCCTGAATTCAGTTCAGGGTCACACAGGCGTTACATTTGCGATGCTGAAACAAGTTCAGCAAGACGTAAATCAAACTTTTACACCGGTTTCTTATTGTAATTTAGTCGTCGTCTTCGTCTTCTTCAAGTTCCAAGTTTTCAATATACTCAGCAACTTTTTCAAATTCGTCGTCGTCATCAATGGCTTCAAACAAATAGTCTTCGCCGTCTTTTGTCAAACGCATTAAAACAACTTCATCGTCATCAGATTGGTCTTCCGCTGGAAGCAACAATGCGTATTCTTTTTCTTCAAATTCAACGATGTCGAACAATTCAAAATTGACAACATTGCCTTCTTCATCAACTGTTTCGATTATTTGTTTTTCTTCTTCTTTAGTCATGATTAACGCTCTCTCTCTTTCTTATTATAACCCTCGTGTTTATTATCTTGATATATATTGTTCTAGTATAATACAAGCACTCTCAATATCAACTAGTCCTTTGTTATTTCTAAAGTTAATTTTCTTTTCCCTTAGATTTTCTTCTGCCTGCTCGGAAGTCAGTCTCTCGTCTTCGAAAACAACTTTGAACTCTGCCTCAAAATTTTTGGCAAATTCTAAGCAGTCATTGGCTTGTGAGCCTTGTGTGCCGTCCATATTGTAAGGGACACCTACAACGACAACCTCGACCTTGCCCAGCTTGGCTATTTCCATAATCCTGCTAACAGCCAGTTCTTCGGGAAGTCTGTCAACCACACAATTTCCAACAGCCATCATTTGCAAAAAATCAGTAAGTGCCACGCCGATTCTCTTTGTCCCGACATCAAGTGCCATAATTTTATGCATTATTAACCCAAAGGCTTTCTATAATTGAAATCACTAAATCAACTTGCTTGAGCGATAGATTTTTCTCTTTTGCTCTCTTTTTTAGAGAGAAAATATTAGTCATTTTGCTCTCCTCTTTATATTTAAATTTCAGTGACACATAATATTCGTAGATGCTTTTTCTTACTATATTTTCAACCAACTTACTCTTTTGGGCCTCATCATAATAAAGCGAGTATAATAAACCGGCAACAGCACTTTCTGCCGATAAATACTTAAGGTAAGCTGCCATCAATATTCGATTCTCAAGAATTTTCTTCGACTTAGCCGAAAAAATTAAATCCAAATTTTCCTTAACTACGGTATCAAAATCGATAGTAAAATCGTCTGCGGACATTTTACTATTTAAATCCACCATCAGCGAATTGAATTCAGAGTTGTATTCGGTATCCACAAACCATCTTTGGATAAAATCCAATTGATAAATTTTCTCGAACTCAGCATCAGCCAAAGATTTTTTCTCAAACTTGCTTGCCAGAATTAATTCCACCGGAACAGGCTCCTCAGAAACATCAGACAACAAAGTTTTCCAACAGATATACTCATAGGAAATGGTCCCGTTCGTCTTTCTGGTTAAAGCCTCTGCCTTATTCAAAAGGGTCTTGAGAACAGAAGGGTCGATGTAAATGTGCTCGTCGCCGTTGAAAAATCTATCGACAATTCTTTCGAATTCGGCCTTGGAAATTTCATTAAACCCGAAGCAGTCAATAATTCCCCAACAGTCATTGATGACGGTTGCGACAATCTGAATAGTTTCGTTTTCTTTCTCTCTGGAAAAAATTAAGGCCTGATTTCCATGCCCGTCAGGATAGCTGGTATAACACTGGTAGGCGTGGGAAGAAGACAGAATGTTTTTGTAAAATTCTATTGCGTTGTCTTCTCTGACCCCTGCAATTTTCAGAGCAGAAATATTTTTCCTAACCAAGGAGATTGTCTCCTCGCATGTTACAAATTCAAGCACGTCTAACAATGCATGCAGAGCCAACTGGGATTTGGTTGTACCCAAAATGCCTATTGAAATTTTGCCCAATTCGCTGGTCGGAGAGTACAACACTAAAGGAACCAAGATATTAGCCAAATCATCCGATGAGTAATCATCCGCCAAAGAACTAAGTAGGACTTTTTGGTCATTACTCGGCAGTGAATTCAAAAAATCCAAAAAATCAATCTGAGCTTCGGGATTTACGATTGCGACGTGCAAAAGAGTTTTGGTATCAGCATCAATAACCTCATCCGGGTTGTCGAAATATTCGATAAATTTCTCGTAATCAACTTTATTACCAAGATCTTTTAATATATTCAGAGCGACTGTTTTAATAAAATCACCAACCAATTTGTTTTTTAAAATAGCCCAAAGTTCTTGCTCCAATTCGTTTTTTCCGCACAACCTAATCAGCAGATAGCTGATTAAAATGACTCTCTGCTCGTTAGTTTTAAGTAACTCTTTGATTAAAATATCCAAAATCGCTTTTTTGTCTTGCTGTTCTGATAAAACGCTTAAAATATTGTCAACATCAGAAATGTCTGGCATGCTCTGAAGCTTAGATATAGCCGTCATAACCTCTGCTTTGATTTGGAGTTTATTTAGTTGATTGTTACTCATCGTTACCTACTAATACTACTGTTTTTACGTGTCTTAGATTATTTGCTGTAAAACGAGTTCTGGCACTCTGCCGACAAAACGATTAAGTATCGTTTTGGAGAGGTAAGTGGTTTTGCCCTACACTCTCTAGCAAAAATCCGCTATCTACTTTTGCCCCAGAAGGCGTCTAGTATAACCTGACACTCAGCTGATGGCATTCTGTCGTTTAAAATCAAATACTGAACCGCTATCATAGTGCACTCAGAGCAAATGTTAACTCCTGGCCCTTGAACCATCTTTATAACCTGAGTATTAGGTCTGTTACAAAAACTGCAAATAACAACTTCATTGCTCTCAACAGTCTCTTTTTTGGCTTTTTTTGAACCTAATCTTACTACTTTATCATCTGACATAAAACGCTCCTATTTAAGTGAATAGTAATGGTCAGTAGTGAATAGCAATCAAAATCCATTTACTATTTACTATTCTCTATTTACCAGTTTATTGTAACTTAAATTAAAAATATTGCCATATGTTTCATTTTATTATAAGATAAAATTTAACAAATTTAAGATAAGGAATGGATTTATATATGAAAAAGGCATTTGTATTAGTAACAATTTTATTTGTATCTATTATCTCCACGGCATGCATCAACAACTTTGCAGTGCAAGAACTTAACGATAAGGCAAAAACTTACTTGGATAAAGGCGATTTTGAAAATGCAATCAGCCGATTAAAATCCAGCGTCGATTTAGACAGCTCAATATTTGAGACTCACTACAATCTCGGAATAGCCTACACTCAAGCCGAAAAATTCCCAGAAGCGGTTGAGACCTTCACAAACGCAATCAAACTCAGACCTGAATTCGCTGACGCATTCTACTCATTGGGTGTTGCACAGGAAAATTACGCAAAAGGAATTATCGATGGCTCGATTAAAAATAAAAAAACTAACGACCAAATCGAAGACGATACCGAAAAGGTAAAAGACCTTGAGGAAGAAGCAAAACCTATAAAATTAACAAAAGAAGACAAAACTAAAATAGCAGAACTTTTCAATAACTCTATAACTTCATACGAAACTTACCTTGAAAAAGGCAAAGAAATTACCGACAAAGAAGAAGTAGAAAAGAAAATCGAATACCTAAAAGAACAAATAGAAAAATACTCTGGTGAAAAATCCAAATCGGCTGAGTAGCCTAAATGTTTGTTTCTCCAGGAGATGTAGCTTTTTCAATTGGTCCCCTCTCCGTATATTATTACGGGATAATTATGGCGGCTTCCCTCACAATAGGGGTGCTAATCGCTGTGCTTATAACAAAAAAGTTTTACCCGACGCTGAATTCTGATATCATCTACGATATTGCTCCCCACTTAATAATAGGTGCAATCATCGGGGCAAGGGTCTACTATTGCCTGCTAAGTTTTCCATATTTTGCAAACAATCCACTTGAAATAGTCCAACTCTGGCATGGCGGACTATCAATCCACGGAGCAATAATAGGAGGGCTAATAGCTGGAGCGATTTACGCAAAAAGACATAAGCTGCCATTCCTCAAGCTCTGCGATATTTTCACATACGGGCTTGTTATCGGCCAATCTTTAGGACGTTGGGGGAATTTCTTCAACTCGGAAGCATTCGGCAGCCCAACAGAAAACTTTTTAAAACTCTACATCCCGATTTACAAAAGACCTCTAGAATACATGCAGTACAACTACTTCCATCCAACCTTTCTGTACGAAAGCATTCTGGATGTTTGTATATTTTTAATCCTATATTTTGTTATAAGAAAATTGGTCCAAAAAATAAACCAAAACGTCATTGAGAGACAAGAAACTCCGTTAGAAAATAAAGAGCCCACCGAAGCAATCTCCTCAGCAAATGACGGAATAATCTTTTTCTCCTACCTAATAATGTATTCAATCGTTCGAATTGCAATCGAGCAAATCAGAATAGACAGCATTTTGAATCTTTATGGAGTTCCGGTTGCCCAAATTGTAAGCATATTGATAATAATAATCTCAGTGAGCTTAATTTTGACAAAATGCTATAAAAATTGTAATATAAAACTATGAAACAAAATTTCCATATTTTAAATCAGCTCACGAAAAAGAAAGCCTTCACACTTGCCGAAGTTATTGTTACTATTGGCATTATCGGAATTATTGCGACATTAACATTACATACCTTACTGGATAATCAAAAAATTGTTTATTCAACGCAGCTTCAAAAGGCTTATAAAGAATTTAATCAGGCTCTAGCGAACATAACAGCAGATAAAGGCTACAGTAATGATATAAAAGGATCTGGAATTATGGATGTCGGCACCGACCACCAAACACTAGGAGACGATATAGTTAAATATTTTAAAATTAATAAAAACTGTGGGTCAATAGTCAACTCGGGGTGTTTTTCGTCCAGCGTCGCTCCCAATTATGACGGAAGTGGGGTAAGAACAAGCCTTGATAACGGTTATTACAAATTTATAACTTTGGATAATATTGCATACAGAATTAGTAACAATATGGATAATTGCTTCAATGACTGGAGTTCAGGTGCCACGGGACAAATGAAGCAAGTTTGTGGCGAACTTTTCATTGATGTAAATGGACCCATTAAAGGACCTAACAATTTGGGGAGAGATATATTTAGGTTTTGGATTACAAATGGTAAAGGGGCCCAAATATACCCATACGGCGGAGTTGATGATAAAGGATATGGATCAAACAGGTGGTGGAAAAATATTATAAACGGTGCAATTATAAGCTGCTATCCTAACAATACGAAGGGCGAAAGGTGTGGGGGAAGATTAATTGAAGAAAGTTGGCAAATGAATTATTAACCCCATTTACTATTTACCATTACCTCTTTCATTTATGTTTATGCTACAATCTATTCTATGAGAGTACTGGACGAAATAGAAGTAAGTGTTGAGAAATTATCTAATCTTGGTTTTGGAATAGCAAAACACGAGGGATTAGTGATTTTTATTGACAAAGCCTGCCCCGGCGACAAGCTTAAAATCAAAATAACCAAATTAAACAAAAACTGGGCGAACGGCGAAATAGTTGAAATAATAGAAGATTCACCCCACAGGGTCGATCCTTTCTGCGCTATGCAAAACGTTTGCGGCGGTTGCCAATTGCAGTTCATAGATTACAATTACCAATTGGAACTAAAAAAAATAATCATTGAAGATGCCCTCAAAAGTATCGGAAACCTTGAGGACGTGGAAGTCAGAAACCCGATTGCCAGCCCTGAAAACAAACATTACAGACACAAAATTCAGTATCCGATTGCCCAAACCAAAGTCTCAAGAAGAATTTTGGCCGGCTACTACAAACCAAAATCACACGAAATTGTAAACATCAAACACTGCCCGATTCAGCCTGATATTTGCGACGAAATTATCGACTTCATAAGAAACGCAGCTTTTGATTACGGCATCTCTGGCTTCAACGAAAAAAAACACCTCGGAGACCTTCGCCATGTGGTATTGAGAATCTCTCAAGCAACAGGCAAAGTCCTAGTAATATTAGTTTTCAATTCTACAAGAGTATTTGAAAAATTGGAAGATTTCGCCCAATACATTTACGAGAACTTTAAAGAAGTAAGCGGCGTTTGCGTGAATTTTAACTCTAAAAAAACCAACGTAATTATGGGTGAAACCACCGAACTATTAGTCGGAAAAGATTACATCAAAGAAAGAATTTTGGACAAAACTTTCAGAATAGGCCCGAAAACTTTCTTCCAAATCAACCCAAAAAGCGCAGAAAACATTTTTTCTTATGTGAAAGATTACATCAAAGACAACTTTGAAGCTGCAACTGTGCTTGACGCATACGCAGGGGTAACTGCTTTTGGAATAACCGTTGCGGACGTTTGCAGAAAAGTCGTCAGCGTTGAAGAAAACAAAGAAGCCGTTGATTTAGCAGACGAAATGCTAAAGGTGAACGAAATCAAAAACGTCGAACTTCACAACATGGAAACCCAAAAATTCTTCGAAAAAGAATTGGCGACTAAAAAAAGAAAATTTGACGTCATAATCCTCGATCCGCCTAGAAAAGGGTGTACTGAAGAATGCTTGGATTACACAATGAGACTTTGCAAAGGGAAAATTATCTACGTCAGCTGCAACCCTGCAACTTTGGCTAGAGACTTGAAATACCTTGTTTCAAAGGGTGCGACAGTAGAATTCATCCAGCCGTTTGACATGTTTTGCCACACTTACCACATCGAAAGCGTTGCTATAGTTAGCGTTGCTTAAACGAATGCTTCCAGTATGCCTTCTGCACCGGGTTTTGTGACTTCAATGATATTTATTTTTTGCGTTTGATTTAACATTTTTTTCAGACCTTCTACTGCATTAGAAATTAAGGCGAAATGATATTTTTTATTTGCATTAGAAAAATCGTTTTCGCCATCACCTGCTGCAAAAACCTCACTACGTTTTAGTCCAAGATTTTTTCTAATGTACTCTGAAGCCATTCCTTTATCTGAGGCACTAACCAACAAAACATCATAAGAAGAATCGGGATACAATCTTGGCCTATAATGATTAATCATATCCGTGGTTTTTTTGTGGTCAAAATATTTTCTCAAACACTCATACGAGCCCATTTCTTTTGGATAATGAAATAACAGAAAACCTGCTTTAACATTATTATTTTTGAATTCTTTTTCTATTTTTTGAATATTTTTTTCATACATTTTGGGTGCTAAAACTAATCTTAAATTAATAGGCGATTCATTTCCAACATATTCTGAAATTTTTGAGCCGCGGAATTCTTTTTGTCCATCAGGAATTAATTCCAGTGGAATTTTAGACCATTCTTTTTGTGAGAATTTGTTTCCTTTTTCGTTAGCAATTTTAACCAAAATTCCTCTAATCTTTTCCTTGTTAAAATTTTTCAAAAGATTATCAGACCAAGATTTTATTTCTTCGAATTTTCCATTATTATTTTTATAAATAAAACCGCCATTATTTCCAACAATCCAATCAGGCTGGGCTAAAATCCCATCTTCAATAAGTGGAATTATTTTATCAAGTCCACGGTCAGATGAATACACAGAAGTGATTTTATTTGATTTAACGTAATCAAACAGTTTATTTCTAATTTTTTGGGCTGCATCTTCTGGTAATTTATCGTCCCAGTGTTTAAGTGTTTCATCAATGTCAAAAAAAGCTATTTTAATTTTTGCATTTTTAGGCAATAACCTTTGAAAAGATATGCTATCTGGAGAAGTGGCACAAAAAGTTTTGCTATGGGACTTATTATCAGCTCTTAGACTAAATCGGCTATTCCCCGTTAACGAAATTGGCAAAACCCTCATTGTAACTCTCCTACTTAAATTCCCTAATTAATTCTTTTTGCTTAATTATATACTACACGAATAGAAAAAACTTATGCTATCATCAAAAATTAACATATTTTAACTAATTTCTAAAAAACTCGACTTTTATTTATGTTTTTAGTATTATTAATATACTACGCATAAATAAAGGAGAAAATCATGCAAGTAATATTAAGAAAAGACGTACAAAACCTTGGTGAAGCTGGGGATTTGCTAACAGTAAAAGACGGATATGCAAGAAACTTTTTACTTCCACAACAGGTTGCTGAAATGGCGACTCCTGGTGCAGTAAAAAACCGTGAAAATAACTTGGTTAGAATCAAAGCTAAACAAGAAAAATTGCACCAACAAGCATTGGAAAAAGCGAAACAAATCGAAGAAGTTGCTTCTATAGAAATAAGCGCTAAAGCCGGTGAAAGCGGAAAATTGTTCGGTACAATCACTACAAAAAAATTGGCTGAAGAACTTTTGGCTAAAACTTCAATCGACGTTGACAGAAAAAACATTTCTCTAAGCGCTCCAATCAACAAAGTTGGCGAATACAGAATGTTAATCAAATTGACTTCTAAAGTAAAAACAGAAATTACAGTTGTTGTAACTGCCTCTGAAATACTTAAATCTAAAATCGAAGAAGAAGTCGAAGTAGTCGAAACAGAAGTATAACTAAAACATTTAAAAAAAACGCTATTCCCCAATTGTGTGTGAATGGCGTTTTTTTAATAGAAATAGACTGGGAAATGTAGGCTGCAATGTTGAAAAATAAATTAAGACTAGAATGTATGGCAATCGGGTCTTTGCCTCATAAAAATTTAAATGATGCTATGGCGCTTGTCGAAAAAAACTTCAGCAATATTCCATTCTGGCCGCAGCTTGCGAAATTAAACCGGAAAGAAGATATGATTGTCCAATTTCTGGAAAATATGCCCGGGATTCAGTTTGACGAAACCTTGGAAAAAACCTATCTGCAAAATGAATCGGACGAGTTTTTTGGGCAATTGGAAGAACTTTTCATGGATTACGAGGAAATTATTGCCGATACAAATTCTCCACTACTGGATAAATACGCAGTTACTGAAAAGAATTCAACAACGTTCAAACCTTTTATTGAAATACTAAAAAAGACAAAGCCGGATTTTGCAAAAGGCCAAATTGTTGGACCTTTCACATTAGCGACCAGCCTCACTGACGTAGAAAACAAATGCGCTTACTACGATGAGACGCTAAGGGAAATTATCATAAAAACGCTTTCACTAAAAGCTCTTTGGCAAATAAAAGAGATAAAAAAAGCGAGTGAAAATACCACTCCTATTATTTTCATAGACGAGCCATCGATTTCGCAGCTGGGGACTTCGGCGTTCATAACCATTCCGCAGGACGAAGTAATCGCGATGATAAAAGAAATTTCCGATTTAATTAAGGAAAACGGCGGACTCAGCGCAATTCACTGCTGCGGCAAGTGCGACTGGACCATCCCAATTCACGTAGGCGTGGACATAATAAACCTTGACGGGTTCTTTTTCGCCCAAAGTTTGAGCCTCTTCAGCAAAGACATCGAAAAATTCATCCAAAATGGTGGGCTAATTGCGTGGGGAGTAGTCCCGACATTAGACAAAGATGCACTTTTGGCGACAGATATAGAACAGATGCTAAGCAAATTTGACGAGGCAACCGATTATTTAATCCAAAAAGGGGTGGATAAAACCCTATTGATGAACCACAGCATGGTCACTCCGTCTTGCGGGGCAGGCTCTTTAACGGTGGAACTGGCGCACAAGGCTATGGATTTGACCAAAGAATTATCGGAAAAATTAAAAGCACGTCACCCTGAATTTATTTCAGGGTCGCAAAAATAAATGTCTTTGTGCAAATACTTTTGCGATGCTGAAACGAGTTCAGCACGACGTTAATTACAACAATAAAAGTACAAGGGAGATATTCAAATTGACTACTAAACTTGCAATCACCGGAAAAAGCGGAAGTGGAAAAACCACTATAACAAAGGCGTTCTTGAGGTTATTTCAAGAATTTTACCCTGAAAAATCCATCCTGCTTTTTGACAACGACCTGTCCGGCGAACTCGGCCACAGCTTTGGACTGGACATAAGAAATACGATTTACGGGATTAGAAGCGGAAAACACGAATACAAAACCGGCATCCCGAGCAAAATGACCAAACAGGAATACATCGATTGGGCACTTGAGGACATTATCGTTTCACTGGACGACAACACCGACATTATAGTTTCATGGTTTGTTGCCTCAAAAGATTGCAGATGCCCTATTACCACTCAAATCGACGATGCTCTGGTGAAATTGATAGAGAGCTACGATTTCGTAATTTTCGACTGCGAATTCGACCTGAAATACCTTAACCAGCTTGTAGACATAGACATGGACGCCACCTTGATAGTTGCAAACGCAACCGAAGAGTCGGCGCATTTGGCAAAAAGAATAGAAGAATTCAGCACAAAATACTCCGCAGGCGGCCAAATAGGGGTTATTTTAAACAAAGTGGAAAACAAGGAAATCACGTCAGTCTACGAGCTTCTAAAAAAATATGACTTGACAGTTTTGGGAGTAGTGCCGCTGGACGAAGAACTTTTGCAACACTCAATCGACAGAGATTCAAAACTAGTTCAAGAGTCTCTCAAACAGCTTTATTTCAGGCTAAATTTGCCGCAGAATAAGGCTTAGAATTGGCATTGCACTTCGTAACATTCCATAATTTTCTGTTCTTGGTATAATAGGTCTGTCATCCTGAACTTATTTCAGGATCTATCCAATTAACGAAAATTAGGTAGATTGCTACAATTAGCTTGCAATGGCGAAAACAATAAGTTATTATGCTTTAATTTTAAATCGTAAAAGCGAACACTGGTGAGATCCTGAAACAAGTTCAGGATGACGTAACTCAAAAAGGAAAACCAAATGGCAACAATTTTAGACGGAAGAAAATTATCAAAACAGATTTTAGACGATTTGACGATTGAGCTGTCAAAATTGGATAAAAAGCCTTCGCTGACGGTAATTCAGGTGGGCGAAAATCCTGCCAGCAAAATTTATGTAAATACCAAGAAAAAAACCGCTGAAAGAATCGGGATAACTTCCGATGTGATTAATTATCCTGAAAACACGAGCGAAAAAGAGCTTCTTCAAAAAATCGAAGAACTTAACAACGACGACAGCGTAAACGCAATATTGGTACAGCTTCCGCTGCCTAGCCACATAAATTCAAAAAACATCATTCAGGCAATTTCTCCCAAAAAAGACGTGGACGGATTCCATCCCGAAAATGTCGGTAAAATCTCAATCGGAGTAGAGCCTTATGCTTATCCTTGCACCCCTAAAGGAGTTTTGAGGCTATTGGAGGAATATAAAATAGATTTAGAGGGCAAGCATGTGGTAATCCTTGGCCGCTCTAACATTGTCGGCAAGCCGCTTTCACAGATGGTTCTAAATAAAAACGCAACCGTAACCGTCTGCCACAGCTACACCAAAAACCTTTCAGACATAACAAAAACTGCCGATATATTAATATCAGCAGTCGGTATTGAGAATATAATTAAAAAAGAAATGGTGAAAAAAAATTCTGTGGTTGTGGATGTAGGAATTTCAAGGTCTGTGGAAATTGGTAGGGATGGTAAAATCTGTGGTGATGTGGATTTTGAGAAGGTTTGTGAGGTTGTTGGGTTTATTTCGCCTGTACCGGGTGGAGTGGGGCCGATGACGATAGCGTCTTTGATGGAAAATACTTTTGTACTTTATAAATTAAGAAAGTAAGTTCAATTTACAGTCGTTTTTGATGTTGTTATCAACAAGTTTTTGGAAAGATTCTATTTGAGCGTTTAGTGATTTCAACTGAGAATCGATTGAGGCTTGTTCTTGAACCAAAAGTTGAGATCTGTATTGAAGTTCTTTAGCGAAAGCGCTTTCCATATCAACATTCGGTTGAGCGGCTAATGTAGCTAATCTCTGAGTAATTAGTTGAGAACCTGAAGAAGCAACGATTGATTTATACTCAAGTTGGCTTTTTTGAAGTACCATATAGTTTTTTTGAACGTTTCCTGCAATGTATGTCATTTTGTATCTCCTTTTGTTTTGTTATCTCTTATATATATATTAAGTATATATTGATAAATTTATTGCCTTTTTTGGGGTATTATTGTTAAGATTTTGTAACATATACAGGTAAAAATGCTTTATTACTTGCATTTAGGGGTATGTTTAGTTCTATAATGTCGGTATGGGTATAGCAGAAAAGAGTTTTAAAGCGCTTGAATTTGACAAGATTTTAGCTAAATTATCAGGCTTCTCACGGCTAGAACAAAGCCGTGCTCTTTGTTTCAACCTAAGTATATACTCTGATATATATCACATGGGAGAACAGCTCAAATTCACTCGCGAGGCCAAAAATATCCTAGATATGGCTCTGGAACTGCCTCTTGAACATGTTGAGAACATAGACAAGATAATTAATTCAACAATAAATAGCTATTTAAGAGAAGAAGAAATCATCAACGTGGCTAAAACCATCAAAACATCAAGATTGGTTCGCAACTTTTTGAAAGACAACTGCACTCAAGACTCACTTTTGAACACACTTTCGGCCGAACTATTTGCCGATAAAGAACTGGAAGATAGGATTTTTTCCACATTTGACAACAACCTAAAAATAGTAAAAGACGCAACTCCTGAACTAAAAAGTTTATATACTGCCCTAAAAGACAGCGAAAAGAATTTAAAAACAAGAGTCAACGACCTATTAAACAGTCCGGGCTTTTCAAAACACCTTCAAGAGCAAATATATACAACCAGAGACGACAGGGTTGTATTTCAAGTTAAAGCATCTGCTAAAAGCAAGGTAGATGGGATTATCCACGATGTTTCGGCAACCAGCCAAACATTTTACATCGAACCGTCGCAATTGGTTCCTCTGAACAACAAAATCAGAGAAATTAAATCAAACATCGCTTCGGAGATGATAAACATTCTAACAAGTCTGACCAAAAACATAAAAAACAACATCAAAGAAATAAAACTGGCCGAGGATTTGATTGCGCAAATTGATTTTCACTTCGCAAAAGCAAGGCTGGCTGTCAAACTCAAAGCTATAGAGCCCGAAATAATCAGCGAAAAATACTTAAAATTCGACAATATGAGGCACCCGCTGCTTATAGATTACGTGGAAAAAGTTGTAGAAAATGACTTTGAAATAGGCAAGGACTATAAATCTGTCATCATAACAGGTTCAAACACAGGTGGGAAAACGGTTGCCATAAAAACCGTCGGATTGTTCTTATTAATGACAAAAGCCGGATTATTTTTACCTTGCAACGAAGCAAAAGTATACCCTTTCAAAAACATTTTCGCCGACATCGGCGACGAACAAAGCATCGCCCAAAATTTATCCACATTTTCTTCACACATGACCAACATAATAAACATTTTGAAATACAGCGACGATGAGACTTTTATTGTAATCGATGAAATGTGCGCCGGAACCGATCCGGTCGAGGGAGCAATTTTAGCCGAAGTAATCCTTGAAAAATTTGCAAAAAAGGGCGCAATTAGTTGTATCACAACCCACTATGGGGAGCTGAAAGCACTCGAATTTTCAAACAATTACTTCAAAAACGCCTGTGTAGAATTTGATATCCAAACCCTAAAACCAACATACAAATTGATTATCGGTATCCCTGGCTTGAGTAATGCAATTCTAATCGCAGCCAATCTCGGACTGGAAGCAAACCTGGTCCAAAAAGCAAAGGAAATTTTGATTTCACAAAAAGACCCTTCTATAATCGTGGTTGAAAAATTGCAGGAAACCCAGCATGAATTGGCCCAAAATTTAAAACAGGCTGAAGAATTGAAAGAAAATTCGCTTAATTTAAAAAATGATTACGAAGAAAAACTTTCGGCCATTAAAAAAGACAAAAAAAAGACGGTCAAAATCATAAAAGACAGACTTGAGAACGAGCTTGAAACGGCAAAAGAAGAAATAAAAAATATTTTAATTGAAATAAGACAAGAAAAATCCGAAAAGCTTGCCAGAAGGTCGTATTCAAGGCTTGCCAAGCTAGAAAAAGAAGCCAGAGAGTCAATTGGCAAATTCAACGAAGAAGAAAATTACGATGAAATAGACTGGCAAAAAGTTGAAATAGGTAGCAAAGCTTTGCTAAAAAATCTCAATCAAGCGGTGACCCTTCTTGCAAAACCAGACAAGCATGACAACGTATTTGTCCAAATGGGCTCAATCAAAACTAAAATTAAAAAAGACAAAATTGCAGTTTTTAACCAAAAGCATGACAAAAAACTTATGGTCAAGTTCAAACCGACTAATTCGTTTGAATTCCAAAGACACGACTTGTCCAACACCATTGATTTGAGAGGCGAAAGGGTAGAAGACGCATTAGACAGTATTGAATATTTCCTAGATAAAGCCAGCTTAGTCAACTTAACACCTCTTTACATAATCCACGGCCATGGGACAGGTGCACTCAAATCAGCCATCCGAGATTTTTTATCAACCTCCCCTTACGTTGCAAAATACCGTTTTGGCGAGCCTGGAGAGGGTGGCGACGGAGTTAGCGTCATCGATATCAACTAATAATTTTCAAATCACAACATTACCCGACTGGCTATATTTTATGAACATATGTGAAGTTTTGGTAAAACATTGAAACAATTATGGGATACTTTGGTATAATAAACCGTAGAAGGCTAGTAATAAAGGTTATTACTGAATTTAGAGAGTATCGGAGAGTAGTATGGTAACAAAAGAGAAATATTCAGACAGTGAGTTTGAAACATTATTGACAAAATTTGATTACAATTTTAAAAAAGGTGATTTGATAAAAGGCACGGTCTGGTCATATGACTCTGAAGGAGTTATCGTCGATATCGGTTCAAAAACATCTGCCATTGTACCTCTAAGAGAGGCGAAACTTGATGCTACAGAACCCGTAGAAAATATTTTAGTAAAAGGTAAAGAATACGAATTTTTAATAATTAAAGAAGAAGACGAAGAGGGAAGATTTCTTTTATCTCGCAAAAAAGTTAATTTGGCATACACTTGGAAAGAATTGGAAAAAGCTAAAGAAGCTGATGAAGTAATTTTAGGTACAGTTGTAGCTTGTGTTAAAGGCGGAATCTTGGTAGAAATACTTGGAGTTAGAGGGTTCGTTCCTTCAAGCCACCTTAGAAATAAAGATACTGAAAACACAGTCGGGGATAAAATTGAATTAAAAATATTAACGCTTGACAGCCAACAAAATAACTTTATTTTGTCAAATAAAAAAGTTTTCACAGAACACGCTGAAGACAACAAAAAAACCATCTTCTCTCAAATAGAAGTTGGCCAAGTTCTCAAAGGCGATGTTGTCAGAATTGCTGACTTTGGTGCATTTATTGATATCGGAGGAGTCGATGGCCTATTGCCACTTTCACAAATTTCATGGAGATGGGTAGATCATCCTTCTGATATGTTAAAAGTAGGAGATAAAATTGACGTTGAAGTAATTGGCGTTGACCACGACAAACACAGAGTCAGCTTGAGCTTGAAAAATCTTGAGGCTGATCCTTGGCTTGAAGCTGAAAAACAAGTTGTTGAAGGCGAAAGAAGAGAAGGCACCATTACAAGAATTAAACACTTTGGTGCGTTTGTAGAGATTTTTCCTGGGGTAGAAGCTCTACTACCTCACAACGAACTGCTTGAATACCAAAATACAAACGATTGCATCTTGAAAGTTGGCGACAAACTCAGTACTGTAATATTGAAATTCAATCCAACAGACAAAAGAATTGCACTTAGCGTAAAAAACTGCATTGACACTAATAAAGTCGACTCAGAATAAGCTAAATACATAAGTAATTTGAAATAAAAAATAGACTGCTGAAAAGTGGTCTATTTTTTATTCAAACAACTCAACGAATTAAAGGAAGCCTATGCAAGAGTACCATTCGGATATTGGTGAGATCCTGAATAGTGCAGAATGTGGCAAAAGACACAATCGGAGGCTTCAGGATGACGTGAAGCTTGAAGGTCTCATTTCACAGCTTTCTCTTCACTTTTCATTAACCTCAAAACTGTCCAAGACTTCTATCAAGGCAGAAGGACACATCCCGATAATATTCTCAAGACTTCCGTCTACGTTTTTTACGAATCCGCTTGGCAATTCCTGTATTCCGTAAGAGCCCGCCTTATCAAAGGGTCTAAAATTTTGCACGTAGGATTTTATCATCTCGTCAGATAAATTTTCAAATTCTACATAACTGGTCGTCGATAAAAGTTTGCGCTCGTTTGTTTGGCAATTTATAACACAGATACTTGTGACCACAGAATGGACTTTGCCACTGAAAGTCTTTAGCATACTTACTGAATGAAATTCATCATCGGGTTTGCCGAAAATTTGCCCCTCAAAAACCACCACCGTATCCGCACCAATTACAAAAGTGAGCTGTTCTGCGTCAATGAATTTTAAAGAGGCATCCAGAGCCTTACAAAAAGCTAAGTTTTCAATTTTCTCGTAACTAAAATTTAAATTTTCCAAAACCTCTTCATAAGAAGATGGAACGACTTCAAACTCAATACCAAGCTCGGTAAGTATATCTTTTCTTCTCTGGGAAGAAGAAGCAAGCACTATTTTTTTCATATATCTATCTCACACACTATTATATGATATTATCACAAATAAACGCAAAGAAAGCAAGTGTGCTTGAAACACTTGCTCGAGAGTGTAATCTACCTATGAGCCTTTTTACGAGAAATTAGCGGCTTTTGTATATCTAGCCGTACGAGCATTAATAGAGTAACAAGCAACATTAAGTTGTTGTTTCAGTGCAAACATGTTTCTGTGCATGCTTGCATAATCATTCATTGCTTCCATCATTTTTTCAGGATTAACCATCGAAGCTACATTATCGTGGTTATCTACCTTTTCATTTGAATATTTTTTTACTAAAAGTTGATCGATATAATCTTTTGCGCCAATAGCCATAATGTTATCTCCTTGTGAAAATTTGTACTTAAAATACCCCTATGCAAGCTGCATAAGTGTTCGTGTAATCCATCATTTTGTGGATTGTCCATATTAGTTATGCGTCAACAATTGCTGACTTGTTTTCTCCTAAATTTTTCTAATGAATAGCCGACAACAGCTTCACAGTTATCAACCATATTCAACGAAAATTTGTTGGATAGTTTTTGATAAATGTAATTTTTAGCTTCGTTAGCCATTTAGTTTCCTCTCTTGAGATGTTTTTACTCTTAAACTTCTCTTACATATATAAAGTATATATCTTTAAAAAAATTTACTTTTCAATTCACTAATGTTACGAAATATTAAATATGCTAGATTGTCAAAGGTATTAAAAAGTGGCATAAATCGTCAACTGCACTCACGATATGGCTCTAACGAAACTACAAAAATAATTTATAAAAGTGCGTCGCTTCCATATGTTAACTTATTGGAAGGAATGGAAATAAGGAGTATAATGAAATGATTAGGGGGAAGAATGCTTAAAAAAATAGTTGCAATAATGATTATTTCGATATATTTAGCTGGTAATTCAGCCAATGTCGCACTGTGTGAAATAAGTGATGTATTTCAGGGACACGCGGAAAAAAGCGAACAGGTAAAAGAGCAAAGCGAGCTTTTTACTGGCCAAATAGAGAATTTAGATCGCAAAGATGTTCTAAGAATGACAGTCTCACAGGTTCTAGATGCCAGTTTTGCCCAAGAAGGCGACGAGTTTTTTGCAGAAGTAACAAATGAAGTTTCTGGAGACAAAGGAGTGATAATCCCAGCTGGAACAGTCGCCCACGGCAGAATCAAACAAACATTCAGCGCTAAAAGACTCGGAAGAGACGGCTCAATAGATCTTGATTTTGACTACTTAATAACGCCCGACGGACGAGAAATACCAATTGAAGGCAAAATGTCCACCAAATTACACCCGGTAGTTGCCGCATCAAAAATAATCGCAACTGATGTCGGTTACACAGCAGTAGGCGGAGTAGTGGGTGGCTTCTTAGCACTTAATTGGCTTGGAATCGAAGCAGCTATAGCATCTAACGGTTATACGGTCGCAGGCGGTGCGGCAGTGGGCGGCGCAATTGGTCTTGGAGCAGCACTTTACAGAAAAGGAAAAGATGTCCTTATCGCTCCTGGTGATGAAATACGGGTCAAAATTAACACCTCAGTACCTTTACCGGTATACAAAGAAACAGCACTCCTTCAACACGAACTTAATTGCGAAGGCTTGGACATCAAAATAAATAATATAACTTACGAAAAAGATCCATTTGGCGAAGCAAACACAATAACGTTGGCTTTAACCATCTCTAATATGACAAAAATGACGTTTTCAAGCTTCGACCTTTCGCTGGTAAATGATTATAATTCGGTTTTTCACCCGTCCATTTTTGGGGATACAAAACTAATGTTTACCCACATAAAACCGGGCGACAGAGTTGCGGCTCGGGTTTCTTTTTCGGTTGATAATATTAGGCGAAAATTTTGGCTAACATTTTATGACAGAAAAAGTAGAAAATCTGTTGCAAAAATATCGATTGACAACGCATACAGAAAAGTATCGGATAAAACTAAAAAACAGAATGAAATGTTTTTCAATAAAAAGAAGAAAAATTTCTACAAAGAACCAGATCCGTTCGACGTTAATTAGTAAACCCTTCACTCAAATAGTCTCGGCATACACAGGCGCGAGATAATGCGATGCTGAATAAATTCATTTTATCATCGGGCTCCTATCGTCTTAAAATAGCAATCAGGCTAAAACAACTCTCTCGTTTTAGTTCTAATCTCGTTGTCGATTGCTAAAATTTCTTCGATTGAAGGATTTGTTACCAACGAATGCTTGGACAACATTTTGTCAACTATTTCAAAAATTGTATATAATTTAATTTTTCCATCTAAGAACGCAAAAACAGCTTCTTCATTGGCTGCATTAAGGCAAATTGGGGCACTTCCGCCAGCTTTTCCTGATTCGTAGGCAAGCCTCAAACAAGGAAATTTCTCCAAATTAGGTGCATCAAAGTCAAACCGCTTTGCATCCAAGAAACTAAAGCTCTCTGATTTTATCCCTTCGATTCTATCGGGGTAAGTAATTGCGTACTGAATCGGGATGTGCATACTAGGAAGTCCTATTTGAGCTATAACGCTTCCGTCGATGTATTCTATCGCCGAATGGATTATGCTCTGCGGGTGGACAATGACCTCAATATCATCGTAAGAAAACCCGAAAAGATGGTGGGCTTCAATAACCTCAAGTCCTTTATTCATAAGCGTTGCGCTGTCTACCGTAATTTTTTTACCCATATTCCATTTAGGATGGGCAAGAGTTTGTTCTACTGTTGCGTTTTTTATTTCTTCAAGCGAAGAATTTCTAAAAGGGCCGCCGGATGCTGTTATGATAAGTTTTTTCACCTCAGAAAGTTTACTGCCATTGACACACTGGTGAATCGCGCAATGTTCGCTGTCGATAGGCAAAATACTAACGCCATTTTTTATGGCCGAACTCATAACTATGTCCCCTGCCATAACCAAGGTTTCCTTGTTTGCAAGTGCGATGTTTATTTTATTTTTGATGGCAGTCAAGGTTGGCTTTAGTCCAATTTTTCCCGACACGGCAACCACTATCAAGTCATTTTCGGTATTTGAACAAATTTCCTCTAATCCGTCGTCTCCACAGACAATTTTAGTAGTTGAGAACTCACGTTCAAGTTCTTTTTTTACCGAAAGTGATTTGACACAGACCGTTTTTGGGCTGATTTTTTCGATCTGGCGCTTCAGCAGGTCAATATTATCGCCACCAGACAGGGCAATTATTTCAAATTTATCGCTAATCTTTTCTATTACTTCAAGCGCCTGAGTCCCAATGGAACCGGTAGAGCCAAGTATACTAATTTTCTTTTTCATAAGCCATTTCCGCGTGGGCAAATTCGCAAAATTATTTCAAAATATTCACCTAAAATGTTTTGCCCACCCTATTTTCATGACTCAATTATACGACAAAAAAGCAATAAGTGAAAAGAAAAGAAAAGAGGGCTAGGACGTTTGGAAGCTAGGACGCTTAGAAAATCAAAAGCCAACCCTCTGACCTGTCCCATCTTCTAAATATTAAATAACCCGTACAACCTATCCTTAATATCGCCCTCGTCAAGTTCTTCGGTCAATTTGTTTAAATCTAAAGCCATTTGGTAATAGTCGGCGGCTTCATTGTTTTCACCCACTGACTGAAGCGCACGTCCTGCATTAAAATACGCCAAAGTATAATTAGGGTTTATTTCCACTGCTTTTTTGAAATAAAATAAAGCTTCGTCAGGAGTTCCTAGCCCATCGAGGTAAATTACGCCCAAATTGTTTTGCGCAATATCATAATCAGGCTTGAGGTCAATCGCTCTATGATAAGAAACAATGGCTTCTTCAAGGTAATCTTTTTCCCAGAGTGCAAGACCAGCTTTTGAATAAGCGCGGTAATCTTCCGGATTTATGCTGATAGAATCACAATAAGCTCTAATCGCTTTGTCCAAATCGCTTTCAGCCATATAAACATCACCCAATGAAAGGAAAATTTCGCTGTTCTCCGGGTCTAAAATAATTCCAGCCTGAAAAGACGCGATAGCTGCTTCATAGTTCTCTTTAACTTGATAATAAATCGATCCGAGCGCTTGACAAATAATCGCAGTCCATTGCTTATCAGGATTGAGTTTGATTGCCCTTTGGTAGTACTCAATAGCCTCGTCGTACAACTCTGCTTGAACAAAAGCATAAGCAAGTGAATTGTTATAAAATGGATTTTCGTAATCTTTTTCTAACGCAAGTTTAAAAGCACTTATGGCATGAATTTTGTCTTTTTTCTTGAGGTATAAATGTCCCAACTCGTAGTAAATAGGGCCTTTATCTTCTTCAATTTCCAACAATTTATTGTAGCAATCAATAGCTTCGTCAAGTTCTTCAGGAAAAAAAGTTTGGGTAACTGTTGCAAGCTTAATCAACACATCGCGGTTTTTTGGATTAGAACCCAAAACCTTTCTGTAGCAATTTACAGCGCTATCCATAGAATTTCTTTTCACGCAAATATCAGCAATCTTGTGATAAAAAATCTCATCTCTCTGGGTATCTCTTGCAGCATTTTCATACACTCTGACGGCCATAGATTCTTTTTTTATTTTTTCCAAAAATTCGCCAGCCGTCTTGTATGAAAAAACAGAAAAATCGTCAGCAAAATTTTTGTAAAGCATTTTCAACGATGCGAAATCCCAGAAAAACATAAGGCTTCCTGATATGAGGTAATACAAACACTTTGAAAATTCCCTAACAGTAGCTTTTTGAATGTTCATTTTCTGCAAAATGGACAAAGACAAAATCAACCTTGGGCGTGCAGAATTAAACCCGCCAATTTTTATCGCGTCTTTAAATTCGACTTCAGCAGATTTGTAATCGCTGGCTAAATTCATAAAATAGCCCGTATAAATATGGGCATTAATATTTTTTGGAGCCAAAGTCACAGCTGTCCTACATTGCTCTATGGCAGTCTGTAAGCTTATTTGACCGTTTTCCCACATAAGGCTTGCCAATCTATAATATGTCTCGGGCATGGTTGGGTCAAGTTTAATTGCATCAATATAATACTCGATTGCAAGCTGTAAATCTTGGTTTTGCTGTCTAATCAAATATCTTTCATGCGCCTCGCGTGCTCTCTCCAGTGAAACTTGTGCTTTATCTAAATTTATGGCTAGGTTTGAACGAATAAAAGCTTGTTCGAGCATGAAAAACTCCAAATGTGATGTATAACTTAGTCTTGGTCGTCAAATTAGGTAAAAAACTTGACCAATTTGAGTAAAAATACATCAAGTAAACTAGGAAACGAACTAGCAACTTTTTATTTGTTTGGTTATTATATAAATAGCATGATAAATGTTTAGAAATGTAAGATAAATGATATATTTCTTGACAAAAAGCTCTATTTGCTAATATCATGGTTATACTAAGCATTAATTATGGAGAAGGTTTTATGAAAAGTTCTACATTAAGAAGATCAAATTTATCTAGAGAAAGAATGGCTGTACTTGAAGAATTATCAAGAAACAGACAAAAACCTTACGATGCATCTCCGGGTGTATACGTTCGTGCGAACAAAGAAAAAGAATTAGACGTTCTTTGGCAGAATTTCAAAGTTAACCAAAGAGACGACAAATCACCTGGCGTTTTTCTTGCAACAGGCTTTATTGCAGGTGCCATCGCAATGCTAATTATGACAACCCTTTTAAGTTTCTCTGTTAGAGAAAATGACTCGAAAGGGATATTATCTCCTAAAAAAGTAAAAGCCGAAAGAGCGAAATTGACTTTCATACCATCGGACAAAAGTAGCGATGTTGAACCGATAGTAAAAGGTACTGAAAATTATACAGTAAGCAACGGCGATACTCTAGAGAGTATTATTACGAGATTTTATGGCAGATTTGACCTTACAAAAGTGGAAAAAATTAAACAAGCCAACAAAATGGCAAATCCTAATGCTTTACAAATTGGACAAAAATTAATTATCCCAATGGATTAATTAACACTATATATAAAATTAAGAAGTGGGTTTTATGACTCGCTTCTTTTTTGTTGAGATATATTAAGACCTCTACACATTTCTAAAAAGCTCATTTTTTGGCATTTGAAGGACTTGTGTATCAGTTTCATATTACCTAAATTATTAAATAAATTTTTAAATGAGATTGTTTATTTTATAATTGTGTTGACGAATAAAGAGGAGAACAAATGGAACTCGAAATAATTAAACAAGCCGACCCAGAAGTCGCTAAATATATAGAACTAGAATTAAAAAGACAACAGACAACAATCGAACTTATCGCAAGCGAGAACTTCACCTCAAAAGCTGTAATGGCAGCGTGCGGAACTGTTTTGACAAACAAGTACGCAGAGGGAAAACCCTACAAAAGATTTTATAACGGATGCGAAAACGTTGACATCATAGAAGAAATTGCTCAAGAGCGAGCAAAAAAACTTTTCAACGTCGGGCATGCCAATGTTCAGCCTCACAGCGGAGCGCAAGCAAACATGGCCGTATTTTTATACGCCCTAAAAGCCGGCGACAAAGTTATGGGCATGGATTTGTCAAACGGCGGACACCTTACTCACGGCTCCCCCGTTAATTTTTCAGGGATTTACTTTGACATAGTCAGCTACGGAGTGGACGAATACGGCTGCATAAATTACGACGAAGTTGAAAAACTAGCCCACGAACACAAACCAAAACTTATAATCTGCGGAGCCAGCAACTACTCAAAAATAATCGATTTCAAAAGATTCAGAGAAATAGCAGACAGCATCGGCGCTTACCTAATGGCAGACATCGCACACATTGCCGGACTTATTGCAGGGGGTGTTCACCCGTCACCGGCTGGTTACGCACATTTCATTACAACAACCACCCACAAAACTCTCAGAGGGCCCCGAGGTGGAATAATTATGTGTGACGCAGAACACGCAGCAGGCATAGACAAAGCAGTTTTCCCTGGAATTCAAGGCGGGCCGCTTGAGCACATCATCGCAGGTAAAGCGATAGCACTTCTTGAAGCCTCTAAACCGGAATTTAAAACCTACGCACAACAAATCGTCAAAAACGCACAGGCACTAGCAAATGGGCTCATGGATGAGGCTATGGAAATAGTAGGCGGTTGTACAGAAAATCACTTAATGACTCTTGATTTAAGAAAATATAACAAAACCGGAAAAGACATGGCGAACGTACTGGAAAAAGTTGGCATTACCGCCAATAAAAATACCGTTCCGAACGATCCGCAGAGCCCTTTTGTCACCAGTGGCATAAGACTTGGGACTCCGGCGATTACAACTAGAGGGTTCAAAGAAGAAGATATGACAGAAGTTGCGAAAATAATTGCATCTGCGATATTTTCGTCAGATAATGAACAAGGGTTAATAAACTTAAAAGAGCGTTCTTTAAAATTATGCTTAAAATACCCGTTGTACTAAAATAAACGTCCCCCTGAACTTGTTTCAGGGTCGCACAAGCCACAATTTTGCGATGCTGGAACAAGTTCAGCATGACGTGAAAGTAAAATTCAAAGGAGAATTCATATTATAATTAAGTTATCAGAAGCACACATAATCGGAGCCATAATATCCTTTCTATTAGGGGTCTTTATTGTACCTTTTGTAATTGCATTTTCTGAAAAACAAGGGCTAATTGATGCACCTGGCGAAAGAAAAATTCACACTTTTCCAGTTTCTAGACTAGGTGGAGTCGCCATTTGGTCAAGCACGATGCTTACATTCTTGTTTTTAGTTTTCCTAAGCTACTACCCTTACGGTAGCCTGCTTTCAGGGATTTTATTAGGAAGCACCTTGATGTTTTTATTGGGGCTAATCGACGATGTTTACACCCTGAACGCAAAATTTAAACTGTTTATACAAATCGCAATCGTCACTCTCGTATATTTACTTGGAGTAAAAATAACCACAATCATAAACCCATTCGGCGGAACAATCCAGCTGGGGCCGTTCTCATACATAATAACCCTTTTGTGGATTGTTGGAATAAGCAATGCAGTCAACTTTATTGACGGAGTAGACGGGCTTGCAGGTTCTGTCATTACGGTAAATTCAATAACTCTTGCAATAATTGCAGTTGCAATGGTTCCTCCAAACCCAATAAGCGCACTAATCGGTTTTATCTTGGCGGGTTCAACCCTTGCCTTTTTAACATACAATTTCAATCCGGCAAAAATCTTTATGGGCGATTCAGGCGCGCTATTTGCAGGATTCCTGCTCGCATCACTTTCTATCACTGGAGTAATGAAAGGCGCAGCCCTTGCCATTATTCTTCCCTTTGTGGTATTGGCAGTGCCGATTATTGACATCACCTATGCCAGTCTAAGAAGGATATCAAAGGGGAAATCACCATTTGTTGCCGATGCCGAGCACATTCACCACAAACTTTTAAAAGCTGGCTTCTCGCAAAAGAAAACCGTTGCGATTTTAACTTCATTTGCAATCGTAGCCGGAGCCGTCGCATCATATTTTGCAGGCTCAATCAAGCACTATGTAGGGTACATAATCGTACTTGTATTAATAATGATAGCCCTGAATTTAGCTAAGGTATTGACAAAAAGATAAGAGCATGTTACACTTACATAAATAAATTTTAAGTGTGCTTTATACATTTAAAATATTAGTTTTTATAATTACACAAGATTTAGTTAAGTAAAGGTTTATTGACTATGACAGTAAATGCAATACAAAAAAATGAATATACTTCACAAAAAATGAGCTACCTAAAATCTGCTTTAATCGGTGGGCTTAGCGGTTATGCTTTAAAATACGCTTTGCCTATTACGCAACACGAAAAAGATGAGCGTTATAGCTTTTACTTGGAGCAACTAAAAAACCAAGTAAGGGAATCAAAACTAAAAACAATCGAAGCTATAAGAAATTCTCAGCCCAAAACTTTGGAAACTGACAATTTTATTCGCTTGGTTGACAAAAAAGAAGTTAAAATATCAAAAATAAAAGCACTAGAGAGCCCTCTTTCCTCTCAAGTTGGGGAAATCGTTAACTTGGTTAATGACAAAGGCCGAGAAGTAAGAGCCTACGGGAAAGAAACTCTAAAAGCACTTACAAAACACATTCGCCCAACAAAAACATTTGTTGCTACAGGTGCTGGTATAGCTATAACAACAGCTTTTATTTACAATACCATAGTGAAACTCGCAGATACTAACTAAACTACAATTGTTTATAAAACATTTTTGCCGTCTTGATACATTTCTTGGCGGTATTTTTTAATTTCGGTGATTTGCTTCTTATAATCATCGTTCAAAAGCTCGCCGACAGAAGCGTAAAATTTTAAAACAGCACACTGGATATTTTCAGAATTCAAATTAATCATATCTTCGGCCATTTCCTCGTTGGAAAGTGCAAGCCTTGTCATATCCCTAAACCCGCTGGCGGCTAGACTCATTGCCAAGTTGTTGCTTTGAGCAGTCTTAAATATCGCCTGAGCAATCAACATCGGCATATGGGAAATCAACGCCACCGCCTCATCATGTTCCTTCGGTGTTGCCGTAACTGTTACCGCACCCATTAAATCAATTAACTTAACCAATTTGTTAAGGTCATCGGCAGAAATTTCTCCGCCTGGAGTCAAAACCCATTTTGCGCCGTGAAAAAGGTCGCCCGATGAGTTATCAAAACCGCTGAATTCAGTTCCTGCCATAGGATGGGTCGGAATGAATTTGTAGGGTCTTTTTTTGCGGCAGACAAAACCCTTTAGGCTTGAAACGTCGGCAACAATAGTTTCTGGGCTCAAAATATTTTCAAGGCCGTCGAGAATTTCAATAGTTTTATTCATTGGAGTGCAAACAAAAACCACATCGCAAAGTTTTAAAACATCCAAATTAAGAGAAACATTATTCGTATATTTTTTTGCTTTCTCTAGAGTAGAGTGAGAATGAGACACTACAAAAGTTTCAAAATTATACTTTGAAATCGCTTTCAAAACAGACCCACCGATTAGACCTAAGCCTACTATGCCAATTTTACAGTTTTTTTCCATACGAAAATTCTAGCATAAAAATACTAAACAAAATAATACGTCATTGCGAGAAGTGTAACGACGAAGCAATCCAAGGGCATAAATCTTTGTGTTTTGGATTGCTTCACCCTAAAGGGTTCGCAATGACGCAAAATAAGAAAAACCCATTTACTATTTACCACTCGCCAATTTCGTGGAGCTTAATGAAATTGGTCTTACCAACCATCAAATCAGGAAGTGCGCCACAGAATATTACTTTGTCTCCATGTTGAAACTTAAACCTTTTGAGTAAAAGCTCGTCCAATACTTTTAAAGTCTCAAGGTTAAAACTCCCTTCAAAATCCATCTCTATAGGGAAAACACCGCTGAATAGAACCATTCTACGTGTATTTCTTGCACTCGGGCAGATTGAGAAAATTGGCACACTCGGTTTTGCCTTTGAAAGCAATTTAGGAGTGTATCCACTTGCAGTAAGGGTCAAAATTGCCTTTACGTCAATCTTTTCAACCATATCAATGATTGCTGTACAAATTGCAATCGAATCGTCTTTTGAAGCCGCTATTAAGGATTTTGAGTAGTAGTTGTGTCTCATTATTTTACTGTTTTCAACGTTTTGAGCGATAGATTTCATCATCTGAACGGCCTCAACCGTGTATTTGCCGGCAGCTGTCTCTCCAGAGAGCATAACAGCATCTGTACCATCAATGATAGCATTTGCAACGTCAGAAGCCTCTGCGCGCGTCGGAATTGGTTGCTCAATCATAGATTCAAGCATTTGAGTTGCAACAATAACCACTTTTCTCTGGGCGTTCGCTTTTTTGATAATCTCTTTTTGCACAATCGGCACTTTTTCTGGAGAAATTTCAATCCCTAAGTCTCCGCGGGCTACCATTATGCCGGCAGATTTGGTAATAATTTCGTCAATATTTATAAGCGCCTGAGGCTTTTCGATTTTGGAAATGATTTTAATTTTCCCGTTATATTTTTTGATAAGCTCTCTTAGCTCCATAACATCTTTTCCGTCACGGACAAAGGACAATCCCAAGTAATCGATTTCGTTTTCAACAGAAAACTTGACAAACTGAATGTCTCTTTCTGTTAAAACATTGATGCTGCCGGTTGAACCAGGGATATTAATCCCTTTTCTTGTCTTCAAAATCCCCCCGCAAACCACTTTTGCAGAGATAACGCCTTCAATAACGCTAAGCACTTCTAAAACAAGCTTTCCATCATCCATCAAAATCTTTTCGCCTACACGGACGTCATTTGCCATGCCTGCATAATCAACAGGGATAATTCCGTCTTTGTAGTCTTCCTGGCTTCTGAACCTAACAACCGAACCGTTGATAAGCTCCAATGGCTCAGCCAATGTACCGACCCTGATTTTAGGCCCCTGCAAATCCAATAGAACTGGAATTGGGTATCCTAATTCACCTTCGATTTCCCTAATGTAACCTAGGTTTCTCAAGTGCTGTGCCTCGTCGCCGTGAGATGAATTCAACCTGAACATCGTAACTCCCGCAACCGCAAGAGCTTTTATTTTTTCTTTTGTGTCCGAACTTGGACCCAAAGTCGCAACTATCTTAGTACTTACTAAATCCTTCATTTTATCTCCTATTCATACAATCTATATATTAATTTTATCTCAAAATTTAAATAGTTCAACAAGAATTTTCAAGAGAGCCTTCTATAATGCTGAAAATCAGATTTTAAAAACTTTGTAAGGTCTCGATGTGGGTAATATACAAACTAACAAATGTGCATTATAATATGAACTAACATTTGAATATTTAAACAATTAACAAATAAAGGGGTCACAAAATGAAGAAAATTTTAGCAAGTCTTTTGAGTATTTGCCTTATCGGCTTAAACATTTTACCTGCGGTAGCTTCTGGAGAAATAAAAAAAGTTTCTTGTTGCACCCCATGCAGTCCCGAAGTAATAATCAGCAAGGAATGCTTAAAAGTGAGCAAGGATGCACCAGTTAATACCGTGACAATTACAAACTACAGAAGAATAATCTGCGCTGATAATGTTTTGGCAGTTGCTTTTGAGTGCAAATTCAATTCCAAATGTGCAAAAGCAGGAGATATTATAAATTTTGTTATCCCTGAAAGTCTCTACACAGAACAAGGAACTCTAGTTTTGCCAGGATGCACAAAAGCAGTTGCAGAAATAACAAAAATGCAGCACCCAAAATGGTTTAACAAAAATGCAAGAGTCACTCTACATTTCAGGTGCTTTATATTACCGGACGGAAGGGTTGTGCCAATCGCCGCCAAACCATTCAAAAATTGTGGACAACTAATCGAAGGGCCATGGATGACAGCTGGTAAAATCGCTCTATCCACGTTAACCTTGGGCATAATCGGAACAGGAGCAGGTGTTGGGTTTGGTTTTATTCCATCGCCAACAAGAATCGGTACAGGTCTGGCAGCAGGTATTCCGGCTGGCTTGGGTCTTGGACTTATAACAGGACTCGTCTCAAAAGGGCTTCATTATAAAGCAAAAGCCTGTGAGGAAATACTAATAATATTAACCTGCGATGCCAGTGTTTACAACTAATTAATGGCCAGTAGCCAAAAACCAGAAAGGGTAATGATTTTTTTCATTACCTTTTCTAGTACTTATAAGCTAGCTAACTGGCTAGTATGATAAAAAGATGAAAGATGGCACTTGCAGATATAGTTTTTCAGAATAATAGGAATAGAATAAAGGTACGACGGAAATATTTATTAAAAAAATGCTACCGTCGAAGATATATTAAAAAGGAGAAATTATCATGAAAAAAACATTAGTAGCTTTTGGGCTTTTAACAACATTGTTAATTGGCGCCCAAGCATCTTTTGCAGCTTGTGGCTGTGGTTGTAATTCTGGCTGTAGCCAAAGATGCCTATCAATTCCGTTTGCAGCACCTTGTGCTTGCCCTATGCCATGTGCAGTTCCTTGCGCAAAACCTTGTTGCCCTGTCGTTTCACCGGCTTGCCCATGTGCTATGCCATGTGCGGCTCCATGCGCGTTGCCTTGCCCATGCCCAATCGTTTCCCCTGCTTGTCCATGTAATGACGACTGCTGCGATTAATGAAATTGCATTTTAGTAAAAAAAGAAGGAGTAATTTATCATGAAAAAAACACTCGTAGCTTTGGGACTATTGACAACATTGTTAATTGGTGCCCAATCATCTTTCGCGGCCTGTCCATGCCAACAACATATTGTGAGCCCTTGTGCGATTGCAGCACCTTGTGCTTGTGCCGTGGCGACACCATGTTGTACTACCGGTTATGCAGCACCTTGTGCTTGTAACTCTTGTTGCACCGGCTACGCTGCCCCATGTGGTTGTGGCTGCCGTAACAACTGCTGTTGCAAAGAAAAATGTAGTTGGTGGAAAATCTTCCAGAACAAAAATTGTTGCACACATTGCGACAAATGTTGTGACTGCTGTGACTAGGGAATATCCCTAAAACAAAAAAAGTGCGCTGGAATGTTTTTCTGCGTACTTTTTAATATAATCACAAGAATTAACTAGCCACCTTACCATAAAATACCTAGCCTTGAATATTAGCAATTAGTAGATAGCTTTTTTATCGATATATGGATAAACTTGAGAAGTGAAGAAAACAAAATAAGTTGTAACTTAAAGTTAAAACCACTTCAAGTTTAGAGATAGAAAAAAGGAGAATTCATTATGAAAAAAACATTAGTAGCTTTTGGGCTTTTAACAACATTGTTAATTGGCGCTCAAACATCATGGGCAGACTGCCCATGTCAAAACCCATGTCCTGCACCTTGTGCTGTAGCATGTCCTGCACCTTGTGCTGTAGCACCTTGCTGCCCAGCTTGCCCAGTAGACCCTGCTAGTTGCAATCTTTGTACCCCAAAATGTAAATGTACCTGGTGGAAAATCTTCCAAAACAAAACCTGTTGCGACAAACCAACCAAATGTGGTTGTGGCCTAGTTGCTAAAAAAGCACACTGGTTCAAATTCTGGGAAGACAGATGCGTAGTAAAACAGTCTGTAAAATGCGATTGCTGTGACAACTGTACTAGTAACAACGACGGCTGTTGCGACAAATGTTGTGACTAAGTCTTATATTGACGCCAGCTCTGATTGGAAAAAATAAATTTTATTTACTAGCTCAAAGAGTGACAAGACCGAAAGGTTTTGTCACTTTTTATTCTTATTACTATTAAAACGTAATTGTAAACTTGTGTTACAACTTCAACCCAAAACATAAAGTTTTGACCCAAGCTTGCCGATTAATAAATCACAGGTAAATGGGTAACTGGAATAGGGATAGGACAAAAATGAGTTTAAATGTTTCATACAGTCAGAATATTAACAAAGGAATTGACACTAAAGTTCTAAAAGAAGTCACTCAAGAGATCTTCAAAAGAGCTGAGTCAAAAACTGTTGACCTTTCAACTCTAGACTTAAGCAAGTTCAAAAGAGCTGACTTAGGGATGGATTTGTACAGTGGCAAAGTTGATTCATCAGTTGCTCGTCAAGTAGCAATGAACAATTCTGGTATGCAAGTGGCTTTCAACGAAAACACAATTACAAGCCTAAGATTCTTAAACAGCGAAGCCTCTAAATCAATCTTTAAAGTAGTTGAAGGTAAAATTTCTCCTGCAGTAAATGAAGAAACTACAATGATTAAAAAAGTAGTTGAATTACCAAAATTCAGCCAACTAATCAAAACAGTTGCAACCGGCAAAGATAAAAATGGCTCAAACCCTTTCTACAAAGGCGAATTTCTTAAGATTAAAAAGAAAGAAGAAGCTGAAGTAATAAACATCTTTGCTTAAGAAGTAAAGACGAATGAATAAAGGTTAGCCTAGCATAAGATACGAAATAACAAGCTATCAGATACTGTACTGTATTAAATGGTTTATCCTATCTTTACGTCGAACAGGTGAGCCATAGATAAAACTCAAGGGCTAAAAATTGCCCATCATTAAAATAAATTTTCAAAATGAGAGCTGCTTATAATAAAGTTTGCATCTAACTCAGAAACACAATATAAAGATTTTCCTAAACCTAACCCTTTCCTACCCATAAATCATTTTCTAATTTTTGAGGTTGTGTATGTAAAATACCAGCCTCTTTTTATTGCAGAGTTTGCATAGAGGATGCGGGAAAAATCGATTTTTCCGCATCCTCATACTACACAACCATCACATGACTAGTATTTTTCAGGCAAATATGCTATAATGAATGCGACAAGATGAGGAATTAAAAATGATTTTTTCCAAAGTAAAAACCCTTGTTATCGTTTTCGCTCTGTTATTTTCCATTTGCATTATTACAGTAGGCTGTAAAAAAAAGTCTGACCAAGGATTGATGAACACAGATTCTCTTCCTGGGCATGCTGCTGCTAAGTATGCAAAATTGAAACATAACAAACAAAGTAATTCGAATATCGTCTACCTCGGTTCTGAAAATGAGACTTCCAATTCTATTTTTGGACCAAGAGATGTTAGCTTTGAATTCAACGCGTTAAGATAGCAAAATCATTTAGCCGATTATTTTTCCCTAAAAATAAAGTTAGGCAACTTTGCATATTTTTGCATATTTTATAGAAATCTCTCATTTATGTTGCAGTAATGACAAATTCTGCAAAAATTCATCATTAATTTTACAAAATTTATCAATTTACCACTTGAAAAAGTTTTTTTTTAGTTTTACTATGGTTATAGTAGAACTAAAAAATAAATGAGGTAATAATATGATTTGCGGATTACTTGAAATAGAAATTATGAATTCAATATGGACGCTCCACGAGCAAGACGAAGACAAAGATATTTCGGTAAGTGATGTAGTTGAGTTTTTGAACAATGCAAACATTACAAGAGCCTACACAACAATAAAAACTGTAATGGACCGACTTGACTCAAAGGACTTGCTTGTCAGATACAAACAAGGGAAAAAATTCTTCTATCGCAGCACTCTGGAAAGAGAAGATGTTGCAAGAAAAACTCTAAAAGAAATTTCAAGCCAATTTTTCAATGGAAACCAAGTGTCAATGTTGAGATTTATTGAAAAAGAATGCGAATGCGAGTTAGCTTATTAAGCTAAGGAAGTTTAATAAAAACACGAAGATATGGCTAAACAAGACTATAATGATGAGCGAAAGCAAGTTTCAAGGTTAATTTATATGGTTTTAACCGAAAGTTTGCCTGTCAAAAATGCAATCCTAAAATTTCCCAAGGATATCAATGACCCTTCTATCACTGCCGCTTACCACGCACTTATACATTTTGAAGCCGATGAAGATATGAGAAGACGAGACCTGCTATACAAAGATGAACAGGATGAATACTTAGAATTTATAGCTCAAATTTTTCAAACTGGGGGGACGCTACCTCAAAATATAATTAAGAGTTATGATAAATATTATAAGAACACAAATACCCCTTATTCTAATGGTATGAAAGGTTTAATCAAAAGTCTATGCAAATTCTTAAACGTATAAAAGCGCCAATAAAAAAATGCGGGCAAAATTTAATCGAGTTTGTTTTTGTACTACCAATATTACTATTTTTGACCTTGGCAATATTTGAGGTCGCACTGTTTTGGCAAGACCTAAATTCAGTCTATGCTCTTAATGCCGAAATAAATGCAAACGTGGCACTTATCGACCCAAGAGGGATGGTAATAGGCGATAAATGTACTGCCGCCAGTAAGGCTGTAGAAATATTAGCAGCAAAAGACTCTGCGATTTCACTTACAGATCAAACATATACTGAGACTGCCCAAGATGGAGCTTCACCTTTTGCTTTATATAAATATACTGCATCAAATACAGTTACTTCAATGGAAAAACCCCAGATTACTTTGTGGGTTGATTGCAGAAACCCATTTGAGAACGGGGTAACAACCCAGATAGAATTCTATCATAAGACATTGATAATGAAAGCATCCATCCCAAGATTTGACAAACCTGAACCGATTGTTATTATCCCGGATAAAATATTTATCGCTACTCCAAAGCTGAATACCATAAGACAATATTAAGTTTCGGTATGAGTATACACAATAAACATACACACATTTTACAGTAATATTTGCTCATTTGTAAGGATTAATTGTCAGATTTATCTTCTCCCGGTTGTAACTGTTGTATCTGCTGTGCGGACCGTACCTGTTGTACCTGTTGTACCTGTTGTACCTGTTACAAATCTTTTTAGGGATGTAACTGCATCTGCAGCAGCAGTCTTAGCATCTGACCAAGCTGTAGTAGCTTTAGTAAGTGAGTCATTAGCACTTTCTGCTGATTTTATTGCTGCATTGGCTGCAACTTGAGCTGCCGCAGCTGGGCCAGTAACTAAATCCTCTGCACCATTTGCTTTAGTAGTTGCTGCGATAGTCTCTGCTTGAGCAGTTGCATACGCAGTCCACAAAGCATTATTACCAGGGTTTGATTCAGAAGTCGCTTTTGCTAGTGCTTCTTTAGCTAATGCTACTGTTCTTAGTGCTGCAGGATCAGTAAGCCTAATTGCTTCTGCTGCATCTGCAGCAGCTTTTGCTTCACTTGCGGCGGTATCAGCCTTGCCAGCTGCGGCTTTTGCGGTGTCATAGCGTTTACCAGCAGATTCTGCAGCATTTGAAGCATTACCGGAGGCAACTTTTGCATCATCTTCACCGACTGCCTCTTTGGCTTTTTGGCTTTCAGCTTGTGCTGTACGATAATATGATTGAGCTTCTAAAGCTGCAATATTTGCAGTACTGTCTTGAGTTGAGGCAGCTTCCGCTCCGTTTTCAGCTTTTAGTAGCTGTGTGTTTACAGCAGCAACTGCAGGTGATCCTGCTGCTATTGCTGTCGCTACGTCTTTACCAACTGATTTTAAAGACTCCTTTGCACTGTTATATGAAGATCTTGCGGTTAATAACGCTGACTGTGCAGTTAACAACACAGCTTGTGCTTCAGCGTATCTCGGTGAAGTTGAGGGTATGCTTGCGGCAGCTTTTGTTGCCATTTTTGCCGCTGCTGTTGCTTTTATGTATGCCTCCATTGCTTTGTTTTTTTCTACCACTGCCGTTGCAGCCGCAGATTTTGCCTCAATAACCGCTGCTGCAATTTGTTCAGGAGTTGCACCTTTTGCTATTGCTTTATTTTTAGCAGTTGCAACTGTAGCCGCAGCTACCGAAGTATTAGTGGCAGCCTGTACTGCTTTCTCTGTAGATATTGTTAGTTTTGCAGTTGCTTTTATTGCTTCATCCATATTTTTGTCAGCCAATTTTGTTGATTTTTCTGCCGCTGCATTTTTAGCAGGAGCCGCTACCAATGCTGTATTCAAGTTGCCAATTTGCTCGTTTTTCTGATCGACTGTGACTTGTTCAGATGCAGTAATTTCTCTGCCCTCGGAGGCTGCCGCAGCATGAATACTACGGATGCTTTCTCTTAGGCCGGTAATTTGATCTTTATAACCATTGATATCAGCTTGAAGCTTAACTTCGCTTTTTTGTTTTGACTCAATTTCAGTTTTTTCTGTTTTTTCGTTGGCTATTTCTTTGGTAATTTTAATTATTTGTTTCTCAACTTCGGCCTTGTCTTCTTCAGTTGCTGGTCTCATAAGATACAATGCTTGCAGTTGGCTTTTCAAGTTAGCGGTTACGCTATCAATGGCACCAAGTCTGTCAGTAATCTCATCAAGGCTTTTAGGAACAGGTGCTGAATCTACTTCTGAAATCAAAGCCGCAAGCTTAGTCATTTTTGCCTCGTTCGCAGTCGTTGGATAAGAATTATAAACACACAACGCATTATTATATTGAGTTTTATACAACCGAATAAGGTATGGTTCAGTTGAAAGTATAGTATATGGTTTTGCATTTTGTGCAGTTTTATCCGCCTCTCCTGCTAAGCCAATAAGCTCATCTCTACGAGCCTCATATTTTGCTTTCTGATCAGCTGAAAGATATTTGGCAAGATCAGATTTAAGAAATTTTTTGATATCGTTTAATTCTTCACTATATCCACTCAATTTACAAGCAGAAGGCTTGGCTGGAGTCGTAATAACCTCGTTTAAAGGAGCAGCACTTTTTGGTGCCGTAATTGTTAAAAATGAGCCTATATTTGTTCCTACGCTGACCATGTCTTTTCCTCCAATTCGTAACTTATTTACTATAACGGTAGATTTTTAATCATTCTGTAGCGATTTTATTGAATTATTAATTTATTGTTACAGTATAATAATTAGTTTTTTGGTATATTTTTATTATGGTCAAATTAAAAACAAAATGGATATGTCAAGAATGCGGGTACGAAACTGCCGGTTATTTGGGAAAATGTCCCGAATGCGGAAGCTGGGGAAGTCTGGTTGAAGAGGTTCAACAGAGCTCTGTACAGGTTAATTCGGCTGCTGAATTTTTAAATATCCAAAAACCATCACTGATAAACGACATCCAATTAAGCACCGAGATGAGAATTTCCACCAATATTTCTGAATTCGACAGAGTGCTAGGCGGAGGGTTGGTTCAAGGCTCATTGGTACTTATAGCTGGAGACCCTGGGATAGGAAAATCCACCATAATTTTGCAAACAAGCGGGCTTTTGTGCAAAAACAACAAAAAAGTACTATATGTGTCAGCGGAAGAGTCCGCAAACCAAATCAAATTAAGGGCACAAAGACTATCAATAGAAGCTAAAAGCCTTTATATATACCCTCAAACAAACTTGGAATTAATCAAAAAAGAGATAAAAGAATTGAAGCCGGATATAGTCGTAATTGACAGTATTCAGGCGATTTACACCCAAAACATATCGAGTTCGGCGGGCAGCGTTTCGCAGATTAGAGAATGTTGCAACTTTTTAATGCAGATGGCTAAAAACGAAAATATTACGGTAATTGTAATCGGCCATGTCACAAAAGACGGAAACATAGCAGGGCCGAAGGTTTTGGAACATATGGTTGATACTGTTATTTATTTTGAAGGTGATAAATATAAATCATACAGATTACTTAGGGCAATTAAAAACAGGTTCGGAAACACTTCGGAAGTTGGAATATTTGAGATGCAAGCAAAGGGGTTGGTTGAGGTTACAAACCCAAGCGAATTGTTCTTGAACGAGCATTCGGAGATAACCACGCCGGGCAGTGTTATTATAGCGACGAACGAGGGCACACGTCCGCTTCTGGTTGAGATTCAGGCACTGGTGGGCTCGACGCCCTATCCGACGCCGAGAAGGGTTACTAACGGGGTGGATTTCAGCAGAGTATTACAGATTTTGGCTGTTTTAGAAAAAAGGGTCGGATTAAACCTATCCAAACAGGACGTTTACCTAAACGTAATTGGCGGAATTGAAATTTCCGAACCGGCGGCGGATTTAGGGATAGCGCTTGCGGTTGCTACTTGTGCCAGAGATGTTGTGGTTGATTCCCACACGGTAATCATTGGTGAAATCGGATTATCCGGCGAAATCAGAGCGGTCAACAATATAGAAAAACGGATTAATGAGGCGCAAAAATTGGGATTTAAAAAGGCGATTATCCCGTATGCGAACAAAAATCTGGAAGAAAAGTTTGAAAATATAGAGATTGTAAAAGTAAAAAGGCTAATCGACGCGATTACGGCCTGTGTTTCAAAAGCAGAAACAGCTAAAGCTAAATAATCTAAATAGTTTAAAAAAAAGCCCAATGTGAAAAGTTTTTTGTAGTACTTTTCACATTGGGCTTTTTTCAGCATTTACAGACTGTTTTTTTATAAGCTTAGCTGGCGCTTATAAACCCATTAATCGCTGTATAAGCCGCAACGTAAGGCGAGGACAGGTAAATAAATCCATTAGTGTTACCCATTCTGCCTTGAAAATTTCTGTTCTGAGTTGCTAAACAAATTTCACCGTCGCCTAAAATCCCCGCATGCACTCCCACACATGGGCCGCAACCCGGTGCCAACATCGCAACATTCGCATCCACAAAAATCTCAATCAAGCCTTCTTGCAAAGCCTGCTTGAAAACATCTTTGGAAGCTGGCGAAAGAAGCATTCTAACATCAGGATGAACTTTTTTTCCTTTTAAAATTTTAGCGACTATTCTCAAATCTTCAATTCTGCCGTTAGTACAAGTGCCGATAAAAACCTGATTAACCTTGACATCACTCAACTCATCAACAGTCTTAACATTATCAACAGTGTGAGGACAAGAAACAGTGTGCTTGACCTCGCTTGCATTAATCTTGATAACTTTTTCGTATATCGCATCCTCGTCAGGTCTGAGTTCAACAAATTTATCCTCACGACCTCTGGATTTTAAAAATTCTTTTGTTTTATCATCCGAAACGAAAAGCCCAGCCTTAGCCCCTGCCTCAACAGCCATATTGGCAAGTGTAAATCTTTCTGACATCGACATATTTTCAATCGTGTCGCCAACAAATTCTAAAGCTTTATAAGTCGCCCCGTCCGCCCCAATAAGGCCAATCAAATGCAACATCAAATCTTTTGAACAAATATTTTCTTTAAATTCGCCATTAACTTCGATTTTATAAGTCTGAGGAACCTTCATCCAAGTTTTACCTAGTGCCATGCCGACCGCGATATCGGTAGAGCCCATGCCGGTTGCAAACGCTCCCAAAGCTCCAGCAGTACAAGTGTGGGAATCAGCACCGATAAGAATTTCACCTGGATTAACGTAATCTTCAATGAGTCTTTGGTGGCAAACGCCAGCGCCAACGTCAGACATAACAGCGCCGTATTCTTTTGCAAATTCTCTCAACACCATATGAGTGTTTGATAATTCTTTTCTCGGACTCGGAGAAGCATGGTCGATAAACAAAATGGTCCGCTCGGGATTGTTCAATTTGGTTTTGCCTATTTTTTTGAATTCTTGAACTGTCAAGGGGCCGGTTCCGTCTTGAACGGCACAGACGTCGATTTTGGCAATCGTCAATTCGCCAGCTTTAACTTCTTTTTCTGAATGTTTTGAAATAATTTTTTCCGCTAATGTTAATCCCATATTTTTACCTTAACACGAGATTTTGTTTCTCGCGCCTTACTAGATTGTACTACTATTACTAAATTGTCTTATTAGAGGCTTCCCAGATTAATGCACTCGCTGTTTGTCGCTAATGAACAGCTATTTTATTATTTTTACTCCGCTCGCATCTCTTTTACTACTGGCTTTTTACTTTATTGGGTTAGCAAACCCAACCCACTTTATTATTTTTTGTTGTCGCGCAGGTATGCCCGAGCGACTTTGAAACCATTTATATAATTTTACGCTCTGAATTGTCAGCATGAATAAAATCTTTAATCGCAGCTTGCGGCTCGTAGTATGGCGAAACTGTCATTATTTTTGCAGCTATATCAGGGTAGTGATAAATAAACTTCAATTCGCTCTCTGTCAAAGGCTTTTGGGTGTGGACATTCGCGTATCTTGAAAGTTCAAGTACGTTTCTTGCCTCTTGCTCATCTTTGAACTCAAGCTCAAGCCCTTCATAGACGTTTCTGAACCCTTTAATCCCACCGTACTCGCCTACTGTAATCATTCTACCCGTCTCGATGATTTCAGGCTCTCCACGTCCTAGTTCTTCAAAATCGTACAATTCGTAGTTTCTTCTGTCTTTTAATGCCCCATCTGCATGAATACCGGATTCGTGAGCAAATGCGTTATCGCCAACAGCCGGCTGGTTAATAGGAATAGGCACGCCAAAAGCGTAGGATGTATACTTTGAAAGCATCCAAGCTTTGCTTAAATCTATTTGAGGATCTATTTCATATTTACGGGAATTTCCACCTCCAAATCCGCTTGATTTAAGAATAGCCAACAAACAAGAAATCAAATCAGCGTTCCCAGCTCTTTCACCCATTCCGTTTATGGCGGTGTTAATGTAAGCGTTTTGCCCAGCGTCGATTGCAGCTTTCGCACCCATCACGGAACAGCCGACTGCCATCCCTAAATCGTTGTGGTAATGTGTCTCAACGTCGATTTGCGCTTCTTTTGCAATTCTATAAATTCTGTCGTAAGCAGTTTGTGGATCTTCAAAACCCAATGTGTCGCAATATCTGAAGCGAGTCGCACCGCAGGCTTTTGTTTCCTTTGCGTATTTAATTAGATATTCTATGTCGCTTCTTGAAGCATCTTCTGCGTTGACCCCAATAATTTGGGCACCCTTAGAAACTGCGCATTCAACGGATTCACAAGTCATTTTTAAAATATCCTCAAGCGTCTTTTTGCCTTGATATTTTCCTTGCGTCATTTGAGGGGAAGTCGATTGTGATAAATTAAGGTTTTTTAGAGAAGGTACATTTTTGAACGAAAGTTCAACGTCTTCAGCCATAGCCCTCATCCATCCTGATAGTTTAGTTTTTTGAATAACTCCTCTTTCAACAAGCTCTAAATTTCCATTTAGGTAGTTAATTTCGTGCTTTGTTGTCGGAAAGCCGAATTCAGATTGAGTTATACCCATATCATTGAGCATAATATTTATTACTGTTTTCTCCAATTTTGCTAAACCGAGTCTTGAGGTTTGAACCCCATCTCTATTGGTTACATCTATAAAATAAATTTTCCCCATGGTCCCTCCAATTGATATTTTAGTAACTCTTAATATTATACACAAAATTACTTATATAATCATTTTTACTTAATAACTTGCATTTTTCTCTAAAATTATTTACAATATATAATATGAGCGAAATTAGAGAAGATCAAATAGCCAAATTGTCATTAAAAATGCCAGATAATTCCTACAAAGAAATGGAATGTCTTGTTAAGGACATTTACAAAGACAGGCTTTCTTTAACTTTTCCCAAAGAAATGATGCCATACCTTAGGCATTTGCAAGAGGGTGAAGAAATTCCAATAAGCATATTTACACCTTCAGGGATAAGAATGTTTAATTCAATGATACTAGATTCGCCAGTTGAAGAAGAATTTGTAGTAGAATATGACGAAAATAACATTCAAGTTCAGAGGCGCGAATACACAAGAGCCAAACTTAAAACGAAGTTTATAGTTGAAAGACTTGACGATGAAAACATAGTAACTCACACTATAGATATTGGAGGCGGCGGGGTTAGGTTCTTTTACGAAGGAACTTTCAAACCAAAGGAATTAGGGAATTGCAGACTTTATCTACCATTCATCTTAGCCTCCGTAAAAGCACAAGGGCAGATTATTGAAAAACCATATTTGGAAAATGGTGTGCATGTCATTTTATTTAATCAAATATGTGAATCAGAGAGAGCTAAAATAATTAAAAAATGCTTTGAAGTAGAAGCTAATAGCTATAAAGATACTACCACCTAGATGAAGTGAAAATAATGAAATCAAAGACAGAAGAATTCAAAAAAGATACAAAAAAATCTAATATAAATGGTAACGTTCAAAATGAAATAGAGCTTTGCCAGATAGGTCTGCAAAAAGACCCCTCAAACGCGGATTTGCACGTTAGACTAGGAGATTTGTATCTTGCTTGGCATTTGGATATTTATAACTCTTTTCAATATGTTGACGAAGCCATAACTGAGTACCAAATTGCCCTTGAAACTTATATGGATTCCGCCGAAATATATTTTAAAATCGGGCAAGCCCAGTATTTTAAGGGCGAATTGGATAAGGCAATTAATTACGTCAATATGGCGCTAAAAAAAGATGAGAAACACAGCAAAGGGTATTTTCTTTTAGCAGAAATTTACACAAAAAAAGCAAGGTTCTTAGAAGCTGTTTTTAACGCTAAAAAATCAATTAAACTGAAACCTTTCAGAAATTCCTGTGCTCACTTCCTGCTTTACAACCTTTATAAATTATCTGCATTCAGAAATTTTAAAACAAAAATAAAAAGTAGATTTGAACTATTTTTATCAATTTTAACACTGCCACTTGACAAACAGGCGATTAAAAATGTTATTAAATCATTAACGTACCTGAAATTTATGCCAATCCTGATAAAAGGCTACTATGAAGTCCAAAAATCCGGGCTGGATCAAGCAATTGATGTTTACATAGAAGCAATCGAGCAAGCACCGGGTTTCGTTCCTCTGTATTGCCTTTTAGGCGATATTTACCGCTCAATTGGGCAGTTTGACGATGCCATAACAGAATACAAAATGGCGATTTGGATTGACAGCCTTAATATTCCGGCCTACAGGCACCTTTGCCAAGCCTACGAAGAGCAGGGTGATTATGACTGCGCGATTGAAATTTATCAAAAACTAATTGAAATCATGCCAAACATGCCTGAATTCCACTCAAATTTGGCAAATATTTACTACATTAAAGGTGAAGTAAAAGAAGCGATTTCCCACTACCAAGCTGCGATAACGCTAAATCCCAGCAAGCAGTGGACGAGCATTATATCCCAAACCTTGGGGCTTGTTTACCAGGAAAATAAAAAAGATTTGGACGCTGCCATTAGTGCATATCAAGGTGCTTACCTTCTGACTCCTGACGATATTGATATCTACATAAACCTTGGAAGTGCTTTTTATGACAAAGAAGATTTCGACAATGCACTTACAGTTTACAGAAGCGCCTTAGAATTAGACCCTACAAACGCAAAAATCCACTGTAACTTGGGATTTTTATACTGGGGCAAGGGCGATAACGATGAAGCGATAAAAGAATATGAGCTTGCAATCGGATACGACAAAACTTATGACATAGCATACAACAACCTTGGCGTAATTTATCTTGACGATTTAGGCAGAATACAGACAGCCATTGAACTTTTCACCCAATCAATTGAATACAATCCGAATTACGCACTTGCCCACTTTAACCTGGCGAGAGCAATAACAATAAAAGGTGACAAAATAGAAGCTGCAAAATTGTACCAACTGGCTCAGGATATCAACAAAATTACAAACGAAATGGACCCTAAAGACATCGTAAACAAAATCAACGAGTTGTTTCAGTCTTAATTACTATTGATAAAATTTAGCCAAATTCGACAAGCGAAGAGCCTTGAACGAGATGTTTTCTACATCAGATTTCAAGGTACTCAACTCCAGCTGTAAATCCTCCAGATTTTTTCTGTGAGCCTCATCCACAGCCACAATTTTCTGCACAGGTTGAACTTCTACCCAACTGGCTGAGAAAAATGAGGACGTAAATCTTTTATCAAAATCATCACATAAATCAGACATAAATTACTCCTTTGAAAATTTATCTTCTTGAAGGGTTAACTCTACAAATCATTGATTGAATCATATCCAAAACGTCGTAATTACCGTATTTAAAGGTGTATTTTTGGCGTGAATACTCGGTAGGAATTTCTTTTTCAGAAGAAAACGCCAAATAATCAGGGGATTCAAAGTTGAAACTCGTCATCTCCGCATAACCTAACATTAATTCATCTTCGATCTCAAAATATTTTTTATCTTCCATTGCATTACACTCCTTACACAGCGAATAATCCAAGACTAAATCTTTTGGACTACACATATGTCCTAACTATTAATTCATCGGCTGTATAAAAACTTTCTTTAGGATTTTTGGGCAAAAATTAACTTTTTGTTACAAAAGAGTTTGCAAATTTGGAATTGAATGTTAGAACGGGTATAATTAAATTTGACGGAAGAGCTCCAAACTATTTAAGTGCGGGCTGTTGATTAGGATAAGAGGGATTGAAATGGCAGATTTAAAAGTTGCAATCGGCTGCGACCACGGTGGATTGGCTTTGAAAAATAAAATTGTCGACTATTTAAAATCGAACGGTTTTAAATTTAAAGACTTTGGAACATTTTCACAGGATTCTTGTGATTACCCAAAAGTAGCAAAAGAAGTTGCAGTTGAAGTCAGCAAAAAAAACTTTGACAAAGGAATTTTAGTCTGTGGCTCGGGCATCGGAATGTCCATCGCCGCAAACAAAGTTAAGGGAATAAGAGCAGCACTCTGCTGGAATTTAGCGACGGCAGAATTATCCAGGCAACACAACAATTCAAATGTTCTTTGCCTCGGCGAAAGAGTTATTGAAGAAAAATTAGCACTCGATATGGTTGACCTATGGCTAAAAACCGATTTTGAAGGCGGAAGACACAAAACCAGAGTAGATATGATAGAACAGTAAATGGTGAATGGAATGTAGCCAAACAAAGCAAGATTAAACACCAGAATAATTATAAGGAATAAGGAAAAAATGATGGAAATTGAAACTGAAATAGAAGTAAAAGACGTAGAACCTAGCAAATTAGCCAGCGTTATGGCAAGAATACTTGACGACAAAATAGGAAAAGACATTGCGATTTTGAACATCAGCAACGTTTCATCTTTGGCTGATTATTTTGTACTCTGCTCTGGCGACACCCCGACTCAAGTGAGAGCACTAACAGCTTACGTTAAAGAAGGAATAAAAAAAGCTTTCGGATTGCTTCCTAAAGGGCAAGAAAAAGATTTAAAAAATCGCTGGAATTTGTTGGACTACGGAGACGTTGTTGTCCACGTTTTGCACAAAGAAGAGCGCGAAACTTACGCACTTGAAAAATTCTGGAACCACGCATTTAGAGTATCCAGAGAGCAGTGGGAAAAGGATTCTGAAGAGTTTTCAGAGTATATATAACTATGGATGAAAAATTTTTGATAGTAAAACTCAACGGTGGCCTTGGAAACCAAATGTTCCAGTGGGCACTGGCGAGGGCTATCGAAAAAAGCAGAGGAATAAAAGCGCTGCTTGACTTGTCCTTTTTTGATAAAAAATACGCAAGACCTTACGAGCTTGGTTTATTTGAACTTCAGCCGAAATTTGTAGAGGACTTTTGGACCAAGATAAAATTAAACATTGCTTGGAAATTCAGAAAAAAGCTGGCTGGTAAAAGTTTACTGGGGCTTAATTTTTATTCAGAACCGCATTTTGAATACGATAAAAATATAGAAACAATTCAACCAAACACGCACGTTGAAGGCTTTTTTCAGAGCGAAAAATACTTTAGCGACATCGAAAAAGAGTTGAGGGAAGATTTTCAATTCAAATCAGCCCCAGACGGAGAAAATCAAGAACTGATTGAGAAAATCAAATCGACCAATTCAATTTCGCTCCACATTAGACGCGGCGATTACGTTCAAAAGAAAAGGTACCAAAACGTTTATTCCAACTGCTCTTTGGACTATTACAAAAAGGGCGTCGAGCTTATTGCGGAAAAATTTGGGAACCCGACACTATTCATTTTCTCGGACGACATTGAATGGGTCAAAGAGAACTTAAAACTGCCGTATGAGAGCGTTTACGTTTCTCACAACACTGGTGCTAAAAGCTACGAAGACCTTCGTTTGATGAGCAACTGCCATCACAACGTCATTGCAAACAGCTCTTTTTCCTGGTGGGGGGCTTGGCTTAACAGCAACGAAGAAAAGATCGTAATCGCACCTCAGCAATGGTTTAATGATAAAAACATAGTCCAAAGTGACGTTATTCCAGAAAACTGGATAAAGTTGGAGAATTAGCTTTTGTACCTGCGCTTTTGTCTTAATAATTAGTTACAGTCTGCGGATATTGTTCTTGGTATAATTTAGAAAATTAGAGGCGATGAAGCTGCGAAGCTCGGAAGTTTAAAACGCAGGTTAGGTTTAATAATAAGCGAGTGCATAAATTCAGTAAGTGCAAAAAGTAAAATTAGTAATACAAAAATATTTTAGTAAGCGAAATTATAACAATTTCGTGTTGAGGTAAAAAAATGGCTAGAATTTCGGTGGTAATAAATACATTAAATGCAGACAGGCTTTTGGAAAAATGCCTTGAAAGCGTCAAAATGGCAGATGAAATAGTTATCTGCGATATGCACTCGGAAGACAAAACGATTGAAATAGCACAAAAATTCGGCTGTAAAATCGTTTATCACGAAAGAACAGGAATCGTGGAACCGGCCAGAAATTGGGCGATGGAACAAGCCACTGGCGACTGGATTTTGATTTTAGACGCTGACGAAATAGTCAAACCCGAACTTTGGCAAGCGTTAAAAGAGTACGCAAACAACCCAAAACCAAACCATTTTGCATGCTACCTTCCTCGTGAAACAGCGATGGACGGAAAAGTTTTGAAATCATGGTACCAATCAGGGGTAAAAAGATTTTGGAAAAAAGGAATTTGCAAATACACCGATGCCATACACCAAATGCCTATAACCAGCGAGGGTGAAGACTTTTGGATGAAAGGCAAAAATATGAGCATCATCCACTACCATATGCCGTCAATCAGCTGCTTTAACGAAAAAATTGACAGATACACCGATTTTGAACTTGTAAGGTTTGTAGAAAAAGGAAGAAAATTTTCACTTTTTAAACTACTAACCCGCTCTGGGTACGAGTTTTTTAAATTTTACATTTTAAAAGGCGGCATTTTCGACGGAATTCACGGGTTCGTTTTTGCTAAAATGCAGGGCTACTACAAATTTATCCAGTGGGCTAAATTGTACGAAAAAGAGTTCAAAGAGAAAAACAAGGATTTGATTTATTAATACGAAAATGCAATCAACAACCAATAGAAACGTCTTGCTGAATTCATTTCAGCATCGCATAAGCGAACGACCTAGCGACCCTGAAATTACTTCGCAAGCGAAAGCCGTAGCTGTAGGCTTCGACTTTGTCTCAGCAACACCATACGTCAATTCAGGGCGACGTAATATTTTGATTAAAACTAATACTAAGGAGAGAATGTGGAAAATATACACGTAGCACTGACTTTTGACGATAATTATTTAGAGCACAGTATCGTTCTGATGACGTCTATTTTGGCGAACAAAAAAGACAACGATAAAATCTTTTTTCATATAGTGGATGGGGGCTTAAGCGATTTTTCCAAAGAAATTCTTTGGAGCATGAGCAACTGCGCGGTCGCGTTCTACAATGTCGACAAAAGCGTTTTTGAACAGTACAAAAAATCAGATTATTACCCAATCAGCATGCTTTACACGATGATTTTGCCGGATGTAATAAATTCGGTCGACAGATTGATTTATCTCGACAGCGACATTGTGGTAAATTCGTCACTTGGCGAACTTTGGCAAACTGATTTAGAGGACAATTACGTGGCAGCGGTTGAAGATGCCAACGGCAAAAAATACGCAAAAAGATTTGGAATGAAGCCGGAATCAAGGTTCTTCAACACAGGCGTGATGCTTATCAACTGCAGAAAGTGGAGAGAGGACAACATCCCTCACCGCGCTGCCAAAATCTCTATGGAGAAAACCGGAACCACCTTCGGATTCGACCAAACAGTCTTGAACCAATTGTTTGAAGGCAATGTGAAATTCCTAGATTTGAAATGGAACCTTCAGTACTGCCCGATTAACGTTTGGCCGACTTACGAGAATATAAAAGAATACAAAAACGCAATATCAAACCCAAACATAATACATTACGTGGGCGATTATAAGCCTTGGAAAAAGGGTTTGGGGTGCTTTACCCCGAAACAGGAAAATTATTTAAGATACCACAAACTCACATGTTTTGCTTTTGCCGACTACGAAAAATGGCAATTAGAGGACAAACTAAATGCCTACAAGGGGATTTTAGCACTGATTAAGCGTTATCCGCTTTTCTTTTTGAGAAAACAGTTTTGGAAAAACATAGGCTACATGTCGGCATTAAAAAAGTAAACTAGAGTAACATTTTGTAATTATTTTGATTTTAAAAAATTCTGGAGTAAAATGTAGAGATGGACAAGACAGAAATTAAACAAAAAATAGACGAAACGCTAATCGCGATGTCAAAAGACCCAAAGAACGCCGATTATTACCACAATTTGGCAAGGCTTTACGCTATGGAATCTAAATATGACAAAGTATTTTCGGTATACGAAAGTCTTTTGAATATTTACCCGAACGATTTTCAGTCGATTATCAACCTTGGAAGCCTATGGTTCTTCCACAAGGATTACCCGAAATCGCTTAACTATTACATGAAGGCGATTGAGCTGGAACCGTTGAATTACGTGGTATTTTTCAACGTCGGGAACGTTTATGCAGAACTTAAAAACTTTCCTAAATCGCTATATTACTACAATCGCGCGATTGATTTGAATTCAGGCAACCCTGAAATATACAACGCAGTTGCACTTTTATTCCACGATTTTCAAGATTACATCGAGGCAAAAGCCTACTATGAAAAAGCTTTATACCTTGACAAAGACAACCTAAACGCACACGTGGATTTAGGCAACGTTTATTTCAAACTATTCGATTACCAAAAAGCTCTTGAGCATTACAAAAAGGTTTTTGAACTGACTCCAGATGACAAAACCGTTGCAGTTTGCATTGCAAATACCCTTACCTTGATGAAGGAAAAAGAAGAATCCAATAAATATTTCCAGGCCGCACTTGCTCTCGGTGGGGACAATTACCGAACTTACGTCTGTAAAGCTATCTCAGAATCTGATTTCAAAGACTACGATGCGGCGATTGAATCTTATAACAAGGCGATAGAGGAAAACCCTCAAAGAATCAACGGTTACATACTTTTGGGCAATTTATATTCAAACTTGAACCAGCTTGACAAAGCACAGGAAGAATATCAAAAAGCCCTAAATATAAATTACAATGATGCAAACACGCACATGCTCATTGCAAACGCCCACTATATGCAAGAAAACATAGAGCAAGCGCTGATTTCGTATAGGGTTGCAATCAAAATACAACCTGACAACGATGAGTACAAATTGGTTTACATCCAAATTTTAGATGAATATATTGACAAGAAAGAAAATTAATCATGGCAAGTAGATATCAACCAGTAAACAGACCCAACAGCGGACCGATGTTATTAGAAAGACTGATAGCGGCAGGAAGCTACATTTCTATGGGACTTATAGGGTTCGTCTGGCTATTAATCGGCATCGCTACAAAAAACACCCTCAAGCCTTACTTGCAGTACCACATCTTTCAATCGATATTCATTTCGTTCGCATATTTCGTCTTGTGCATACTTGCAGGACTGCTCTTAAACGCTTTAAGCATAATTCCGTTTGTTAACCAACTGGTAATGCAAATTACCCTGTATTTGAATATGCCTTTAATCTTCAGTTTTTCACTGATTCAAATTGTGCTTTACGCATTGATTACTTACCTTGTTGTAACAAGCGTTCAAGGTAAATACAGCTACCTGCCTTGGGTTTCTAATATCATCAGGGCTAATTTGAGAAACAGCTAGGAATTAATTATTACTCAAAACCAATTTCATAGTAGCCATGTTTTTAATAGAAAACATTCTGTGTTTATTTTTTTGGCTTTCCGCGATGTCAAAAATTCTTATCATACGTTGTATCTCTTCAATATCTTTTCTTGACTCAAGTTTGTAAACGTTACAAATAGGATCTGAGACTACTGACATAAGTGTATTTAATTCTTGTTCTTTCATTTGTATCCTCTCAATATATTCTCTATATATACTTAAAAACATTTCACGCTGAAAAATTGCCTTTTAAGGATGATGAAATGTTACAAGAATTCATATTTGATTGTCTGCTGAGCAAATTTCTCGATGGACTATTTATTTTAATCAAAGCAGATTTACACGAGCTTGAGATTGATGCACAAGTATTAAAAAAAGCGGAAGCCCTTTTTTGAAAAAGAGCTTCCGCTGATGTTATAAATATTAACTTATTCTTAACCGAAAGTTTTGAATGAAGTTTCGATGTTTTTGTCGATGACTTTACCAACCGCATCTATTTCAGTTTGTATAGCTTGTTGCTCGGTATCTAAACATTTTAGAGTCAATTCTAGTTCCTTGTCTTTAAGCTGAATAGGTGCTAGTTCTAAGTTGTATTGATTCATTGCTGCATCGTAAACGGCTTTAGCTTCTTCATATGCTTCAACATCAAATTGGTCACCATCCGTTCCAGGGAAATCCGACTGTGTCGGAACAGGTAAACTAAGAATTGTGTTGTTTACCGCTGCAGATTTGTTCGCTAATACCATTCTAGCTTGGTTAATTTGTTGTCCTTGAAATTCAACGTCTGTTTTCTTTGCTGTTAACATTAAAAATCTTCCTTGTGATGCTACCATTCCCATAATTTTTGCCTCCATTTTCTTGTATTTTTATTTTGTAAATCTCATTTTTTCCTTCTTCCTATATATCGGATTTGTAGGCATATAACTTTAATTTTCTGTCATATTTTGTTAAGAATTTGTAATATTTAGCACGGAAACTCACTCGAATTAGTGTTTTTTAATTTACGCTTTTTTAGAAAAACAAAACTATTGAACGATTCAGTAGTAAATCAACAAACTTAATGTAAATAAATCTTATTGAAAGTATGTTGTCTGGCAATCTATGAAGTTCCCAAGTTTTACAATAATTGTGAAAGTAATAAATGTTTCAATGATGAATAACAATAAAAGTCAGGCTGCAAAAAAAGCCGACCCTGTTTCGGTGCAAACTACTCCCAATAAGGCAAATGGGGCCTTTCCTTTGACCAATTCCAACAGCTACCTTGTAAATTTCAAAGGGCTGAATAGGACCATAGGCAAAATGGCTTATAATGCCCATGAGTCTATTGGGAAAGAGGTTCGCCATTACCCTCAGTCAAATGGGATAGTGGGTAATTTGCCAAAAGAGTGGGTGGACAAAATCCCAAAAGCCTTTAGAGAAAAGACTATAAAAGAATTTTATTCTGATTTCAAGGGTGTTCTAAGTGTGTTTCAAAAAAGCGCGTCAGGGCAGAGCAGAGTAGAAAGTGGCCTTAGTTCGACCTTTATCAAGGCGGGCATTATCAAGCCTAACGAAAGAATTTGTCTGCAGAATATCGGCAACGGATGTGACGGAGTCGTTTACAGGTTGCGAGGGGTGTCCGATGATAAACATGTAATAAAAGTATTTTACAAATCCTCAACATATATTGAGAGGGATAATAGAGCTTGCTTGGAAGAACTTAACAGAGCCGCTTTTTGGCAAAAAAATGCAGGCAAAAATACTCAAATGGTTAGGTTTTATTTCGGCGACGCTGATGCCGGGTATATGATAAATAAATTTGTGGATGAAAAAGCGCCTGTTTGTAAAAAATACGTAGACCCTGAAATTTATGGGTTGAAATCGACCGATGTTGAGCCAAAAGAGGTGATAGACGGTCATAATAAAATAAGGGGATTTCAAATTGACTACGGATATATTGAAGTTTTCGACAATTTTTTGAATAAGGATAAAAGTAGTCAAAAAATCTTGAAAGAGTTTTTAGCTTCAAAAAGTGAGGACAGAGGTCAAATATTTAAAAAATGTTGCCAAAAAGATTCCAGATTTGAATCTCATTTTGCAAACATGATAGATATCTTGCCACTTAAAGAAAGAAAGATATATTTTGACAAGCTGTTAAAGTCTAAAGATACAAAAACAAGGTTGATACTGATGGATAAAATTCAGTATTTGAAAATTGAGGATAGGGCCGACTATTTTTATAAACTGGCAGGTGAGACTGATGTTAATCTAAAAATGAAGCTTGTGCAAAAAATGAATTGTCTGCCTCATTATGAGATTGTTCCTGTCTTTAATACTTACGCAAACAGTGCCAGCAGTGAAATAAAAGAACAACTTGCAAATAAATTAAGGCTTTTGCCAGATGCGCTTAGAGTGGAGTATTTTAAGCAGTTTGCACAAAATGCCGATAAACAAATGTTGAATATACTTAGGGAACAAGTTTATTACTTCAATTTTGTGGATTATGAGGAGTGCCGTAAGTTGGTTAATTCCTAACCGGCAGTCTTCCGCAGGATTTGTCCTCATCGCAGAACCCTAGTCTTTCGCACTTTGGAACGAGGTATTTTTTAAGCCAAGGCTCTTGTTGAACCAATTCGTCGCACATCATTTTAACCAAAGCTCTAATCTCATATTGCGCTCTGGTGCATAATCTTAGGTTAGCTAGGTGAATCATTTCTCTTAAATTTAAGCTGGTTACCATTGATGAAGCAGCAGCGTTTGGAAGGACAAACCTCGCGTCTTCAGCCGGAATTCCAGCTTCAATAAATTCATTATATTTTTTTGAAATTTCGCCCATGAATGCTTCAAATTTTTCTTTCAATTCAGGGGTTTTTTCAATGGTAGGCGGAATAATGTAGTCAAACTGGCCTTTTTCCTTAACGTACCGTTGGGATTTTTGGGAAAAAGACATGTGGCGATGGCGTACAAGCTGATGTGTGCAGGCTCTTGAGACGTTTGAAATTGCAAAGCTCACCTGAATGTGTTCGATAGTCGAATAGTGACCCGAAGAAATCACTCTTTCAATGAGTTTAAGCATTTTTTCTTCGTCGTCGGTACTGTTGTAGATGTTAATCGGCGCATCCGCACTGTAACAAGTTCTGCAAGCCGTATAGACGGTTTTCAGCATGCTATCTGGTTTAGATATTAAATTTACAACCGGTTTGTTATCCGACATATTATCTCCTGTTTTATTCTGTTACTCACAAGTATAGCCCATTTTATGTAAATGGGCTATAACTTTAATTAATTTAATAAAACTCTTACTTAGTTGTTTCGTATCTTTTTTTGAATCTTTCAATTCTTCCTTCTGAGTCAAGAATTTTTTGTTGTCCTGTGTAGAACGGGTGACAAGCACTACAAATCTCAACAGTGATTGCTTCTTCGATAGAACCTGTTTCGATTTCGTTTCCACAAACACATCTTGCAGTCATTTTTTTATAATCTGGATGTATGCTAGCTTTCATTTTGGCCTTCTTTCTAATCAATTTATTTTTACAAGCTTCTAGTATTATACCCTCGTAAAAAATTTAGTGCAAGTGCGTTTTAAGAATGTTTAAGCTAATGGGCCTTTACTTATTTGCTATTTGCCATTTTGCCCACCATTCGATGTAGTAAAACGCTATATTTCATCTCGATAGCTGATGGTCTACACCACTAATACTCATCATTGGGTTGATGTTTTACAGCCGAAGATTTGCAACAATAGACTATGTTAAAGAGCTTACTAAAAAAGGTAAAACATCTATGAATCTGCATGAGGAATGTCTTTTACAATATTTAAAATGCCCAGATGGTCTTTCATTCGCCACAGACGTTTTAAAACTAAATAACCATATTCTTGAACAACATTTCTTGGTGCAAAATATACTTACCAAAAATTTAAAATTGGATTATAATAGTAAGCATGTTTAGAAATAAGTAATGTTGAGGTCGGATTGTTGAGTAAAAAATTTAATAAAAAAAATGTAACAAAGTATTTATTTATATTACTTTCATTTGTTGCCTTGTGTCTGGTTATCTTTAAGCTGGTGGAGCTGACTAAAACGAACGAATTCTTTCAGGGGATGGAAGATAAGACTTTTGATATAAGACAGAGTGTTTTGGCAAATTCGAAGTATAAAAAAGCGAGCAAAGATATTGTTTTGATTACCATTGATGATGCCAGTTATGAGTATTTGCTTGAACATTATGGAGAATGGCCTATATCCAGAGACATTTATGCCAACTTGATTAATTACCTAGAGCTTCAAAATCCTAAAGCGATTGCCTTTGACTTGATGTTTGTAAAATCGATAAAAAGCAAGAATTCAGCCGATGTAATTTTAGGTAACGCTATGAAGCAGAATAAAAATGTCTATACGTCGATGAATTTTGATAACCAGCCAAGTGACGTTAGGATGCCTATTACGCTTCCAGAAAATCTCTCAGTAAAAGTGGAAAATTCCTCCTCCGTAGATTTTTTTAAGGACTTGAATTTCCAAAACTGCAGATCTATTTTGCCTCAAATTATGAATAATACTAATAACGTCGGGTTGATAAACGTTTCCAGGTCAAACGACGGCATACTCAGGAAATTACCGCCTTTAATGGTTTACAAAGGCGAGTTTTACCCTCACCTAGCACTTTTAGTGGGCCTAGATTATCTTAAAAAAACAGAAAATCTAGACTTGCAAAATTTTTACATAGATAAAAATTCAAACCTTCATTTAGGTAAACGAAGCATTCCCTTGGATAACGATGGTGGCGCTATCTTGAATTGGTACGGTTCGACTGGGCAAAATTTCAAGACGGTTCCCTTTTATAAAGTTATAAAAGCCATGAATGGCGACAAGGATGTTGAAAAATACGATTTTAAAAACAAAATTATCTACATAGGAACCACTGCAGTCAGTTTGTCTGATATCAAAAGCGTTCCTGTCGACAAACTTTTTCCTGGGGTAGAGGTTCACGCCACTTTTATCAACAATATGATTGACAACAACTTCATAAAAAGAGTTAATAGCGTGGTTGAGGGTGTCTTAGCCATTATTATCGCGCTATCAATCGGTTATATGGTCATGAAAACCAGCTCGACAATCGTTTCGATGGGCGGAACCTTCTTGGTGATTTTCGGCTACATACTTTTAGCTTATTTTTTAATGAAATTCTTCAACTTATGGATTTCGATAATTTTACCGACTACGATTATTTTGACAGTATTTGTTTTGGCTTACATAGTAAAATACCTTTTAAAATCAAGAGATTTTGAGCACCAGTACAAACTTGCAACCACCGACGGCTTGACGGAATTGTACAATCACAGATATTTTCAAGAGCAAATGCTTATGCAAGTTGAGAACTGCAAAAGATATAATTCTCAGTTCTCTTTAATATTAATTGATATCGACTTTTTCAAAAAGTTTAACGATACTTACGGCCACCAGGCAGGGGATGCTGTTTTGAAACAGGTTGCCCAGGCTTTAAAGAAAAACGTCCGTTCCACAGATATAGTTTGCAGGTATGGTGGTGAGGAGATGAGTATTATTCTTTCCAGCACCGATAATGATGAGGCTATTATTACAGCACAAAAAATCTGTCAGGCGGTTGCGAAGCGTCCATTTAAGTTAAGTGCTGACCAAGAAAGTCACGTTACTATCAGCATGGGTGTTGCAACTTATCCAAACGACGGATTGACACCAGCGGAGCTCATTGAACATTCAGATAAAGCGATGTATGCGGCAAAAGAAAACGGCAGAAACCAAGTAGGTATAATTTAATTAATATTGTGATAATAGAAATATATTACCTGGCAAGGCTTTGATTACCCTACGGTCAAAAACCTTTTGTCCAATGACTCGGTAGCTGATGCTTGAACAACAGTAATGTTTTTAGGCTCGATGTCGAATGTGATTTCTTTTGTTTTTGGGTTTGTGTTGTTGGTTCTCAAATAATCGGCCAATCCTTCAACGTAATCAAGCTGCTTACCATTTTCTTCTGTACATTTATCTGCTTCTTTCAATCTTTCTTGGTTGAAAGCGTCACCGAAATAATTTGTATCAGTATAGATTTCCCTGACTGCTGCTTTGTATATTTTTTCTTCACTAGGGTTTTTTATATCTACATTTTTACCGTTTATTGAAAGCATAGAAAGAGCCATCTCTTTTTTACCGTCATTATGAGTTTTTTCTGTCATTTCATATTTTATGTTTGAAGAAAATTGCGGGATATCAAAATTACCTTTTCTGTTCCCCATTGCAAGTACATGATTTAATGTGTCCACCACTTGTTTTTCACTCGCCTTTACTTTAGACATCGGCAAAGCAAAGATAAAAGCCAAAGAAAGAAGTCCTTCGTTTAATTCGCCTTGAGGTAAATTACCTCTGATTACTGATGAATTACCCATTGCAAAGTCAAGATTTTTTATGTCATCAGATCCTTTTTTATTGGCCAAATCAATAAAACCATCGAGTGTTGCGGTCAAAAGGGTGTTTTCCCTGTTTCTTGTCGTAATCGGGTTAATGGTGTTTTTAACAACCCCGATTTTTGGGGTATCTTTGAATGCTTTTTGGATAATCGAATTAATAAGCTCGTCGATTTTGGGCGTTATCGCAAAATCCTGTGAATTAAAAAGCTTGTTGCTTCCTTTTATATTCCCTAGTCTGTCAGAAGTTATTTCTCCTTTTTTATCAAACATTATGTCCAGTACTCCAAAATTAGTTGCGTTGCTGCCTGCTTGGACGACAATAACAGGCTTTCCTTCGGGAGTTCTAAACACGTTAGGTTTTTCGTTTTTGTCATTATTTTCATAGACTAAGCCATCAAGTTTATCGTGTGAGTGTCCGCCTATAATCACATCAACGCCGTTAATTCTAGAATCCTGAACTATCCGTTTGTCTTTTTCGTAGCCTAAATGCGATAGCAGGATAATTTTGTTAATTCCTTTGTCTTCAAACTTTTTTATCTCGGTATTTACTTGATTAAGCGTAATTTCATACCTTTTGTCTATTCCAGCTTGAATTTCCTCTTTTGTCCCCGAGTAATTTATTGCTACCCCTGCTATAAAATCATCAGTTTTACCGTAAATTTCACTTGAAAATTCATCTATCGGAGAAATTCCTAAAATGCCGTAGGTTTGTCCGTCTTTGTTTTTGAAGATGTGTGATTTTACAAGTTTGCCTGATTTTTCTGTTTCTTCAAGCTGAGTGCCAGCTATTTTTGTGTTTGTTGAAATGATTTTAAATTTAGCTTTTTTTAAAAGTTCAGCTAAAGAGTTTATTCCACTATTTGTTTCATGGTTTCCGAGCGTCATCGCATCCAATTTCATGACGTTTAAAAAATCCACCAAAATTTGTCTTCTTTTTTGTTCTAATTTTGGGTTGAGAAGATTCATATACATTATCTCGTCGCCGGCTGAAAGCGTTATCGGGGCTTTATCTTTTAGTTCTTCTTGCTTTTGGTTTACACCTGTAATCAAATTTGGCATCATGCCAAGTGAACCATGCGTGTCGTTTGTATAAATAAATGTACTGTTAACCGGCTTGCTACAAAAGCTCGGTAGCGCGCGATTTCTTCCGATTATTTCAATTCTCATGTTTATAATAATTCCTAACTCTCTTTTAACAGTTGTTACAAAAACGCTGAAAATATTAGTTGCTAGTTGCTTAATGAAGTTTAACATTAGACAAATAGGAAAAACTAAACCTAATTAATCAACTTAGCCAATCTGAACAAATAATCGTCGTTGGTGGTGTTCACCAGCGGTTTAGGGATGAAGTTTTCTTTGAACTTTTCTATTGCGTAACGGTCGGTCATGCCTGAAATGTAATCGCAGACTATTCTTTGGGTTTTATCCTTGTCGCAATTAGGCGTGAGCACTTCCACGTAGTAACCGAAAAGTTCGCGGATTATGCGCTTCGCTTTGTTTTCTTCGAGTTTGGCGGGTGAGTTTGTGTAAACATTCTGGAACATCCATTCTCTAAGTTCTGTGGTGTGGGCCCAGCCTTCTTCGCTCATAGTTATCTGAGGCTTGCCTGTGGAATTTGCAATGATTTCTTCAATCATTTTGTTCAATCTTTTCTGGCTGATTGAAGTGAAATACTTGATACATTCTTTCGGCAAATCGCTTTCTGAAATAATCCCCGCCCGGATGGAATCGTCGATGTCGTGGTTTATGTAGGCAATTTTGTCCGCAAGCTGAACAACTTGTCCTTCTGGCGTCTTTGGCTGAAAGCCCCAAGTGTGGGTCAAAATTCCGTCGACCGTTTCCTTGCAAAGGTTTAAGTTCTCCAAAACCTTAACGACTCTGACGCTTTGGATGTTGTGGTGAAAACCGCCTTCAACCAGTTCGTTTAACACGCCTTCGCCACAGTGGCCGAAAGGGGTGTGGCCCAAATCGTGTCCGAGCGAAATTGCTTCAACTAAATCCTCGTTCAAATCAAGCGATCTTGCGATGGTTCTGCCGATTTGCGAAACCTCGAGTGTGTGGGTCAATCTGGTTCTGAAGTGGTCGTCGAAGGGTGAAAGAAAGACTTGAGTCTTGTGCTTCAGTCTTCTGAACGCTTTTGAGTGGACTATTCTGTCTCTGTCTCGCTGGAAATTCGTTCTCATCGGGCATTCGTCTTCTTGCTTGTCTCTTCCGACGGAAGTTCTACTTTTGGTTGCAAATTCGTTCAAATATTCGAATTCTCTCTCTTCCAGCTTATATTTTATGGTGGTTTTTTCTAAATCTAATGTCATCTTTTTCCTGCCTTCAACTCCGTCATCCTTAACTTGATTCAGGATCTTGCCCACCTTCGAAAGATGGATAGATGCTGAAATAAATTCAGCATGACTAGTAATTTTTTGTGTATAATTAAATTATACAACATATTTGGAGGAATCATGAAAAAGCTATTTAACGACTACGTACAATCACTCGAAACTTATATAATGTTCAAAATAGGCGAGGATGTCGCTAGATTAAGAGCTGAACTGACAGAAAAAGGCCGCGCGCCGATTTCTTTGTCTATGGGCGCGCCTGTCAAGAACCCGCCACAGTTCGTTATCGACAAATTAAAAGAGGCTCTCGACATCGAGGGAATTCATTCTTATTCAACGCCAAAAGGCGAAACATACTACCTTGAAGCGATTGCTCAAAGGATGAAAACACGCTTCGGAGTTGAATTGGACGCCAAGAAAGAAATTTTCTCACTCATCGGGTCAAAAGAGGGGATTGCCAACTTGATTAGAGAATTAATCAACCCTAAATCCGAAGAATTCGACCGCGATATTATCCTTATCCCCGACCCCGGTTACGCCTCTTACAAAGAGATGATAAAGGTTTCAGGCGGAGTAGGCTATTCGATTCCACTTACTTTTGAAAACAATTACATGCCTGATATGGAACAAGTTTTTAACGAGCTTGAAAAAGAAGGCTACGACAAGAAAAAAGTCAAAGCGTTGGTAATCAATTACCCTAACAACCCGCTTGGAGCTACTGCAACAATCGAATATTTCGAAAAACTGGTTGCGTTCTGCAAAAAACACCAAATTTTGTTGATTTCAGACGCCGCTTACACCGATATGTACTTCGACGAAAAGAAATTGCCGCCGAGTATCCTTCAAGTTGAAGGCGCAAAAGAAGTCGCGGTTGAATTTTTTAGTTTCTCAAAACCTTACGCTATGACTGGCTGGAGAGCGGGTTGGATTTGCGGAAACGCGGAAGTCATTTCAATGTTCGGCAAACTGAAATCAACCATTGATACAGGAATATTCAAAGCAATCCAAAAAGCAGCTTCTGAAGTCATCAACTCTAAAGAGGGTGATGAGTACATCAAAGAAGCAAATTTAGGGTTCAAGAAAAAGCAAGACATCTTGGTCAAGGGCCTCAAAGAAATCGGCTGGGACATGGACAATTTGATGGTACCAGAAGCGACTTTTTACCTTTGGCTGCCGATTCCGCCTAGATTTAAAACATCTAGCGAATTCACCGAAGCGTTGCTGAAAACTTCAGGCGTAGTGGTTGTTCCGGGAACAGGGTTCGGAAAATACGGCGAAGGGTTCTTCAGAATTTCCATCGTTTGTAGCGACGAAAATTTGTTGGAAGTCATCGCCAGAATGCGAACAGACGGGTTTTGTTTTAAATAAATATTTAACTTTTGTTAATTATGTGCACAATTAAGGCAAAATATTTTATTCAGCTATCTTTCATTTATTAACAAGAAAGGTAATTATGCTGATAAACAGTTGTAATCATAATTTTACGAGTGGTGTGCCTAAAAATATGCCTAAAACTGCTGTGCAAACTAGTGCAATCAACCCCACTAGTCCAATAAGAAATTGCGTTGAACTTCATAAAATCCCTTCACAGGCTTTTACCGGACTCTTGCTTAATCCTTCTGTTGAAAAGCTTAAATTGCCAATTTTATTAAAATATGTTGCCGGTGAAATATATTCAATAAAGCTTTTCGATAAAACTAAAAAGATTCCTGTAGATGGATTTTTGGGCTATCGGGATATCAGAAGTACAGATGGTATTAGTGATAGTGATAAATTGCTAAGTATTTATAATGCAGAGGGTAATAGTATAGGCCGTGTCGGTTTAGATCTTTTAAATATGCACGAACACACATACACAAGATTACATTACCTTGAAAGTACAGATAATAATATTGCAGGAGTTGGGAGCAAGCTTATTCAGGCGGCAGTGGAAAAAAGTCTTGAGACTCCTAATGCTGGAAAAATTTATGTGATTGCAAGCAACTTCCAAAATTATGAAAATGACCCATTTATTTTCTATAACAAAATGGGGTTATCTATTATAGGAAATAACGAGAATGTTGACAAAAACTTTGTTGTACATGAATGCTTAAAAAACGCAGCAGATAAGCTCAATTTGTCCAAAGACGATTTTGTGACAAAAATAAAGGGGCCCAAAAGCTATGACGAAATGGATGCTGATGAACAATTGGTTTCATTCTATGAAACAGTGGCACGTGAAATGAATTGTAAAACAAACGCAATATCGCTTAATCTTGGCGATTACATGTACTTGCACGACAACAAAGTCAATGAGCTTTGGCTTCCAAAAATCAAATCAAATCCCATTTTTAACGAAAGTAATAGGTTAAAATAATAATAATTATTTGACTCAACTCTCAAATAATGAGATAATAAATTTTGAAAGATGGGGAACTCCACCTCGACCCTTGCGACTCTGCCGACAAAACGGTTGAGTACCGTTTTGGAGAGGGAGGGTTTGCAAGAAGGGTATAAATGTTCAGGTACTACAAAAAATACGTTCCATATTTGTTTTTGCTGCCGGCGGCGGTGATTTTGCTGGTGTTTTTTTTCATACCTTTTTTGCAGACGATTTTCCTGAGCTTCCAGGATTATTCTTCAAGCATTTATCACCCGACCAATGTCGGACTTTCAAATTACATAAAACTGTTTAATTCGCCTGTGTTTTACAAAGTTATGGGAAACACTTTTATTTACCTGTTTGTTGCGGTGCCGATTCTTGCGATTGTGCCTTTGTTCTTGGCAATTTTGGTCAGCCAGAAAATCCGCGGAATCACCCTTTATAAAATCCTTATTTATCTTCCCGTAATCGTCTCCATTGTTGTTGCGGCCATTGCTTTCAAGTGGCTTTACGCCCAGCAGGGGATTTTGAATTATGCCGTCGGACATTTCGGTTTTAACCCAATTGGGTGGCTTACCGATACCAGATTCACCCTCTTTTCTGTCATTATCGTGACCGTTTGGAAGGGGGTTGGCTATTACATGATGATTTATTTGGCGGCTTTGATGAGCGTGCCTAAAGAATTATACGAAGCCTGCGACATTGACGGGGCAAGCGTATTAAAAAAACACTTGACGGTCACCATCCCGCACATAATGCCGACTTTGGCACTCGTTTCGACCATCAGTGCGATTTCTGCGATGAAAGTTTTCGCCGAAATCTACGTTATGACAAAAGGAGGGCCGTTGAATTCGAGCAAAACAATCGTTTATTATATATACGAACGTGCGTTTGAAAACCTTGATTTAGGCTACGCTTCTGCGATGGCGGTTGTACTTTTGATTATTGTAATGGTGTTCTCGCTGATAAACATTTTGTGTTTTGAGAAGAACAAGTATCAGATATAATCTGTCATTGCGAAGAATAAAATGACGAAGCAATCCACGCAATATTAGAAAAGGATGATGATGAAAAAAATAATAGAAAAAATAGGAATACACTCGGTTTTGATATTTGTGTCGTTGTTGTCGATATTTCCTTTTATATGGCTGATTTCGACTTCCTTGAAAGGGAACGCTGAAAATATATTCGCCTACCCGCCTCAAATAATTCCGCAGGCTTTTACCTTCGAAAATTACGTCGGAGTGTGGCAGAAGGTTAATTTTGTTGCTTATTTTGTAAACAGCATGGTTGTCGCGGGCGGAACCGTGTTTTTGAATTTGCTTTTGTCTGCCCTAGCTGGTTACCCTTTGGCTCGGATGGAATTTGCCGGCAAAAAAACCGCATTTTTCGCAGTTTTGGCAACGATAATGGTGCCATTTCAGGCGATAATGCTTCCTGTTTATTTGATTACTTTGAAACTGAATTTGGTGGACAGCGTGAATAATTTTATGGGGTATTTGGGCTTAGTTATGCCATTTGCGGTCAGCGCGTTCGGGATTTTCCTTATGAGACAAGCTTTTTTGGCTATCCCAAAAGAAATGGAAGAGGCCGCTATAGTTGACGGTTGCAGTGTCGTTCAGGTATTTTTCAAGGTGCTTTTGCCTATGGTTAAACCCTCATTGGCTGTTTTGGCTATTTTTACTTTCATCGGTTCGTGGGGCGAATTTTTGTGGCCGAGCATCGTACTGACAAAAGAAAGCATGTACACGCTTCCTGTCGGGGTTAATAACTTGCAGGGGATGTTCAGCTCAAACTGGAGATTTATCGCCGCAGGTTCGATTTTATCGACCATTCCAATTGTGATTTTCTTTTTGGCCATGCAGAAATACTTCATCTCAGGCGAGAACGAAGGGGCGGTAAAGGGGTAAAAAGTAAAAGTAGGTCGGGCTTTCTAGCCCGACAACATTAATTTAAACTATCCATCAACCCTTCAAACTCTGGAAACGAAATGTTTACCCAGTCAAATTCGTTTATCAAAATCGGTTCTTCGCAGATTAATCCGGCCACGTAAAGGCTCATCGCCAATCTGTGGTCGTGGTAAGTCTCAACTGTCGCTCCGCCTTTTAGTTTGCTTTTGCCTTCAATTATAAACCCGTCGAGAGTCTCTTCAACGTTAGCCCCTAGTTTTTTGAGTTCAGTTACAACTGCTTTTATTCTGTCAGATTCTTTATTTCTCAAATCAGTAGCGTCTTTAATAATGGTTTGACCCTCAGCTTGGGTCGCCAGGACGGCTATAACGGGCAGTTCATCAATCAATCTCGGGATTAATGCACCCTCGATTGTGCAACCCTTTAAGTCGCTGTAATTGACCCTTAGGTCACCGACTTCTTCGTTTGAAACTGTTTTTCTGTTAAAAATTTCTATATCCCCGCCCATTTTTTCAACAACGTCTAAAATGCCTGTTCTGGTTGGGTTTAGACCGACATTTTTTAAAATTATATCTGAATTTTTAACTATCAGCCCAGCCACGATGAAAAATGCAGCTGATGAAATATCGCCGACAACCGTGATGGTTTTGGCTTTAAGTTCAGATTTTTCTACCGTAGTCTTGTTCCCTTCGCATAAAATGTTTGCGCCCAAATACTCAAGCATGAGTTCGGTGTGGTTTCTTGAAACATGAGGTTCAGTAAAACTGGTTTTGCCCTCGGCAAAAAGCCCTGCTAAAAGAACGCAGGATTTCACTTGCGCGGAAGCTAATTTTGAAACGTAATCTATCCCTTTTAGTTGCTGGCCGTACACATTCAGCGGTGTTTTGTTTTCGTTGGAAACAATATTAGCACCCATAAGTTTCAAAGGTTCTATAACTCGTGCCATCGGCCGTTTTGAAAGACTTTCATCTCCTGTTAGGACGGAATTAAAATTTTGACCGGCCAAAACTCCCGACATTAACCGCATTGTGGTGCCTGAGTTTCCGCAAAACAGTTCAGCATGAGGAGCAAAAAGCCCTTCAGATTTTATAATCAAGGTCTTCTCGTCCTGAAATTCTGCTTCCACCCCAAGCGATTTGAAAACACTCAGTGTAGAAAGGCAATCAGCACCTTTTGAAAAATTCTCGATAATAGATTCGCCTTTTGTTAGCGAAGAAAACATCACAGCGCGGTGTGAAATCGATTTGTCGGCTGGAATTGTAATTTCGCCTTTTAATCCACTTATGTTTTTATTTGTTAATTTATTCTGCATTCTACTATTAGACAACAGTTCTAGCTGTTTTTCAAGAAAATTTTTAATAAGTTATGTAAACTATTTAGATGAGATCTCTAAAGTATTTGCCATCTGCTCCGATATATAAAGTATGAGAAGCCGAAAGGTTTTTCTAACCTCCTCCCCAAGTCTAGTAGCCGCCTTTAATGGACGGCTTTTTTTTGCCTTCTTTTCAAGGCGGTGCTACGCACGTAGGCACACCGGGATTATTTAGTTACTACGTGGCTTTATGCTGAAGAGTTCGCATGTTTATAGGTTTGTTTTTTTTACTTTTGAGCCTTTATCATATCGGCCATGACCGATTTTGCTTTTTCTAGCTGAACATCCCTTTTGTTGAGATAATCCTTTGCTGTGAATTCAACCTTAATGTCAGGGTTTATCCCTTTTTTGTTAATATCGTGTCCGCCAGGGGTCAAATACTTTGCTATTGTTAGGTTTAATCCGGTGTTATTTGGCATTGGAATGATTTTTTGTACCATTCCTTTACCGAATGTCTTGGTTCCGATTAGTTTTGCCCTGTGGTAATCTTTGAGTGCGCCGGACAAGATTTCGCTGGCACTTGCAGAACCGCCGTCGATTAAAACGAGCACTGGTTTGTCTACACCAAAATCAGTTGATTGGGCATAAATATCTTTTTTATAGCCGTTTCTGCCGACAATACTCACCAAATTTCCTTCATTGATAAACATATTTGCTATAAAAATCGCGTTCGGTAAAAGCCCACCTGTATTACCTCTTAGATCAAGTATTAGCCCTTCGGTATTTTGAGTGCTTTCAAGTGCGTCGATGAATTCATTTGGAGTTCTAGCCCCAAGAAAAGTCAAAATTTGGATGTATCCGATATTTTTATCAACAGAACTTTTTACCGTTATTATTTTTATTTCTTTTCGTTGAATTTTTTTTGTTATTTTTTGCTTATTTCTCAAGATTGTTATTTGGACATAACTATGCTCAGCACCTCTCACTAGGTTCGCGACATCTGCAATATTCATTCCTCTGACATCCTTGCCGTCTATATCAATGATGATATCATTTGATTGCAGCTTTGAGTAAAATGCGGGAGTTCCTTCTATTACGCTAATTATAACTATTTTGCCTGATTTGGATGATATATTTACCCCAATGCCGGTAATTTTAGAATCAATTGACGTGTTTTGGTCGGAGTATTCTTTTTTGTCTAAATATTTTGAATATGGGTCGTCAAGACTTTCCAACATGCTGTTTACTGCAACAGAGGCATCTTCGTCAGTTTTGATTTTACCCTTGTAATGTTTTTCCCATCTTTTCCAATTTTGGTCGTTCATTGTTTTGTCGTAATAGCTGGTTTTTATGATTTTCCATGATTTGTTAAATAAAGCCTCAGGGGCTACTTTTTCTTTATTTACTAAATCTTGCGTATCTATTATACCTGGGGTTTTTAAGTAACTATTAAGGAAAATTTTGTTAAATATAAGCAGTACTAAAACCAATATGACAAATATTGCCGCTTGTTTTTTCATCTTTTATCCCCTCTTTGGAGTTCTTGCTTGAGGCTAAAATATTAATTTCCGCCGATTGCCTTCTATTTACTAAGTTTTAACATTAACCTATGGTTTTTTCAATAGCCTAATTTGTGTTCAAGAAGGGATTGATAAAAAAAAGTCCAAAATACTAAACTTTCGTCCTTTTCAACGATAGCTCTCTACAAGGCTTCAAATCCGGGCGATGAATCGGGCAAGTTTTGATAGCCGGCATTTGAATAGACTGTTTTTTTGATGTATTTGTTTGTGTAATTACCTTTTTGCAAAAGTTGCTTCAATAAATTTTCTCTTTGAACCAAAGGCTGCATTCCAAGTTGGTAATCAGGGTTCTGTTCAACTAATTCGCACCATTCAGCGGCTTCCATTGTCCAAGCGTAAGTTTCCTCGGAAAGAGAATTGTACTCATCCTGGTGAAGTGCTTCGTGTGTTAAAAGTGCGGCAATTGCCATCGCTGGTGCATCGCTGTGTTTTTGGTTTATGTAAATATATAATCTGGAGCCTCTTTTCCAGCCCAAAGCATCAAAATTACTGTAGTTTGGATTTATGGTGCTCAAATCCTTAAATGCAATTTTAATTGGTTTTCCAGTTAAATTATTTCCCAAGACGGCTTTTCTGGAAAATTCGCCGTTTGTTCCTTTAAGCATGTCGAGTGCGACGTAAAATATTTCGTCATTTCCGATATACTTATATTCGTCCCTAATTTCATCAATGTAAGCTTGAGTATATTTTTTAGTATATTGAACATTTACAATTTCATTGGCTTGCTTGACTGGAACCAGCTCTTTTTTCTTTTTTATTAGGGCGGATGCAGGAGTACCCAAACTCAAACTCAAGCTCAAACTCAATACCGCCAACGACGCCAAAATGTTCATTTTCTTCATAAAATTCCCCAACTCTTTTGCCTGGCAATACTCTTTTAAAAAAATGCCATATTACTAATATAACACTTTTTTTATAGAAGGGCAAATTTTCCATACATTTTTTTAACTTAATTTAAAATCGCCTTCGCCTGCTTGTCTTTGCCGATTGAGACGAGGTAATTTGCGTAATCTTGCTTTAAATCTTTGTCGAAGGATGCCAGTCTGTAACTCTGTGAATAGTGCTTAGAGGCTTCTTTTGGCATATGCAGAGTGTTTGCCAATTTTGCACATAACCATTTGTACTGGTAGGATTTATCATCAATTTCGCTGGCTTCAAGTGCCCATTCGTAAGCCTTTTTTAAATAGCCCATCTCTTGGTAAAATTCGCTCATTTTTAGATAAAGTAGATGGTTATTTAAATCTAACGAAATGGCTTTTTTTAGGCTAGCAATGGCAAAATCTTTGTCACCCGATTCAAAAAGAGAAAGTGCATTATAATAATACCCTTCAGGGCAACTTTGGTCCAGTTTTATAATGCTTTGGGCGCAGTCAAAAACAGCATCAAAGTCTTTCAAATCGAAGTTAATTTTTGAAAGTGCAATGTGAGCATAAATATATTTTTTGTTTAATTCAAGCATTTTTTGGATTATTTTTTTCGCGTTTTCGTAATCTTTCTGATCAATTTTTATTTCCGTAAGGTCGCTCAAGTAGTCCAGCGAGTCTGGGTTTAACTCCAAAGCCATTTTGATGTGGTACTTTGCCAAATCTACTTGTGAGAGCTCCTTATAAACTTTGCTCAACGCCGAAATGGCAAAATCGTCTGTAGGGTCGGCTTTTACGATTTCTTCCAGCTGATTTTTCGCAGCCAGAGGGTCGCCTTTTTTTGCTGTAACCATCGCTGAGAGAATATTAGACTGCTCGTGATTTTTATCCAACGATTTTATGTAATCCAGCTCCATCTTAGCCTTGTTAAAGGCCTTTTTGTGATAATAAAGGTATGCCAGTGAATAGTGGTAGCTAATCTTCTCAGGTGCCATACAAACGGCTTGCGTAAAATATTTTAAAGCTTCTTCAATCATGCCTTTTAAAAAGTAGGCACTGGCAAGATTGTAGATGTATTCGTGGTTTTTTTTATCAGCCTTGTGCGCTTTTGAAAAGTAGGCAACCGCCGTGGTAAAGTTTTTTTCATTCAATTTGAAAAGCCCAAGATAGTTCATCACTTCAGCAGTTGGGCCGATTTCTTCCAATTGGTGAAATAAATTTTTTGAACTTTGGAAATCCCCATGTTCATAGTGAATAACCGCAAGCAAAAGAAGGATATCTTCATTTTTTTTGTTCTTATTATAGCCTAAAGTCAACATTTCAGCGGCTTTTTCTTTGTCTTGATTTTCAAAATAGGCTCTGGCAATCTCATACAGGACTTTATCATCAAGTTCTGTGGACAAGGCTTCAATGGCGCTTATTTCTTCGAATTCGCCTAATTTCGCTAGGATTTTTATTTTTTCAGCCAAAATTTCAGAATTGGGTTGAATTGTGCAGATTTTTTCGATTATACATTTTGCCTCTTGGTTATTTTCTTGCAATAGGTATATTTTTTTAAGCAGGAACAAAGAATCAATGTGGTTTTTGTCCAATTCCAAAACCTTTTCAACGTAGTAAAACGCCCTTGGATAATTATCAAGGTTCATATAAAGTTGAGCCAATTGAGCTAGTATTTCGATATTGTCGCTGTCAAGTGAAAGTGCCTTGTAAAGCATTTCAATAGCGGGCTTGAAATAGCCATTGTTTTTGAGTTCAAACGATTTTTTTATGTAATCTACAACTTCGGTTTTATTCATTTTTCACCACTTAATTGTTAGTTTTTTTGTCCTTTTTTGACTTTTTTACTTTCGCTAGAGCTTTACCTTTTTGAGCAGAGGTTGCTTCCTGAGCCGTGTTTATAATCACCAAAACCTCGTCTTCGCCAGCCATTTTTAGATTATTTCTGGCTATTGATTCCAAACTGGAGGCCGTAGAGAAGTTTTTAATTTCCTGTTTTAGTTTTTTATTTCTTATTTCAGCCTGGTCTTTTGTTTTTTTCATTGTGTTAATTTTTGTTTGGTATGAAATAGTTTTTGAAATGTTAAGTATCGCACTGAAGCCGATTTGCGCAAGGCAAATCAAAAGTACTATGGTTAGAAGTGAATAATAAACTCTAATTTTGTTTTTGCGCTGTTTGTTTTTGGTCTTGGTTTTGTCTATAAGAGTTTCGGCATCGTGGGCATCAGCAGGTTTATTATTTATTTTCTTGATATCTTTACGTTCTTTAGTCATAAATCCCCTAAATTATTGCTTCTTAGTATTATAGTCTAATTATGTAATTTTTGCAAAGCTTGGAGAATAATTTTTACAATTTAAATCTGGTTGAGAATCTAAGCGAAGAATTAATGAAGTTGCTTTCGTAGAATGATTGCCCTGCTCCGATTTCTAATTCTACTTCATCGGCGTATTTTTTCAACGGCGGACTATATCTTAAAACGACCTCATTTCTTCTGCTCACCTGAATCATGTCTGTTTGAATAACATCAAGAATCGACAGCCTTTTTGTTAATTTTAATTCAGGCGCAAATAATATCTTGTCGTTGAATGAGTCGTAACTGCCTTGGGTACTTTTTAAAAATGCGGTCTTAAACGCAAAATATTTAGCGTCATACTTTGTAAATATTCCTGTAGAATAATTTCCCCCGGTACTGTCCATGCTAGAATTGTAAGTCGTTCCGAAAGTCATGCCCCCTGATTTAACGCTGTAGGAACCACTCACTGGAAGGATGCTGTACTCTTGGGTTGAAAATTTTGAAGCTTTCTCGAGTCGGTGGACGTTTGTCATGGGAATCTTTTTGATTGAAGACTTTATCAAAGACTGTGCCCCAATTTTTGCCGGTGCTTTCAGGTTTAGCTCGTTGGTGTTATCATCGGTGGGAGATTTTAAATAAACGGTATTTTGCTGGGATTCTACTTGATCTTCCAAATATATAGTCTCATCAGGGATGTCATCGTATTCCAAATAGCCATGAAGCTCCACGTTTGTTTGAGGGTCATTGGTAAAAATGTTATCGGGCTCTTCACTAGTAATCTCGTCGGCTAAGCAAATTTGGCAAGAAAAGAGCACTATTAATGTCACTAGAAAAATCTTTTTCATTCCACTATTTTACGCCAAATTGTAAGTGTTTTCAATGGGAGATAAATTTTCATATCTTATATTTTTGTAACTAAAATTTAGCACAACGTTCAAAAAAAAAATGCTTAAACTTTATTTATTGTAGGCAATTTTGGAGTTTTTAATGTTAAGAGTAAGTAATATAAGTTTTGAGAACCATTCTAAATCGAAAATCAACAGCAAAGAGGCTAACGTAAATACACATCAACCCTCGCCGATAGCTTATAATACAGTTCCTTCCTGGCTGTGTATAAACACAACAGCCAAAAGTTTAATCACCTTTAAAGGCGCTGGATTTGACAAAACTTTAGAAGACAATTATTTCAAATTACCAAAAGGTTGTAAACCTGATAAATATCAAGAAAACGCAGCTATGAAATTATTTTATGACAAAGATGTACTGGTTACAGCACCTACTGGGACAGGTAAAACTGCAATTGCTCATTACGTAATCACCAAGAACATGGAAGAGGGCAAGAAAACTTTTTATACCACGCCCTTGAAGGCCTTGAGTAACGAGAAATACAGGCAGATGCAAGCTGTATACGGTAAAGAGAACGTCGGTCTTATGACCGGTGACGTTAAAATTAATACAAAAGCTCCGATTGTTATTATGACAACCGAAATTTACCGTAACATGGTTTTCGGTGATAAATTCAAAATGGACTCTGATAAAGAGCAATTAAAAGATTTAAAAACAGTTATATTCGATGAACTCCATTACCTTGGCGACGTTGACAGAGGCGGAGTATGGGAACAATCTATAATCCTTACCGATCCAAAAACGCAAATTCTTTCGCTTTCAGCTACAATTGGTAACAATTTACAAATCAACGATTGGATGTCAAGCGTTAAAGGAAAGAAAAGTCACTTAGAGGATGTACCTGCTGCAAATAGACATGTTCCACTTGTGTTTGAAAACGTCCGAGTTGAAGCAAAATCCGGTGGCAGAGGTAAGAAAGCAGGCGGTAAAAATAAGGCCGATAGCGGTGCAGACCCTTACGCAGCTCCTGATACTAAAGCCTATCAACAAATGGTAGACAGGCTTTATCAAAAAGACCGTTTACCTGCGATATTCTTTGTTTTTAGTAAAAAAGTCAGCAAGGACTTATTATCAAACTTTGCCGAAAGTGGCACTCTTTTGACCTCTAAAAATGAACGTCAAGAAATTGAAGCTATTGTCGACAAATATAAAAACAACGGAAAATATTTGGGCGAATCGCTCAATATGGAAGCCTTAGAAAAGGGTTATGCCATCCACAATTCTGGCCTCTTGCCTGCACAAAAAGAACTTACAGAAGAACTTTTCCAGAAAAAACTAGTTAAAGTAGTTCTGGCAACGGAAACTCTCGCCGCTGGAATAAACATGCCTGCAAGAACGACTGTAATCTCGTCAACAATAAAACCTGCCTCTGACCCTGCCGGTTTACTAAACGTCGACAAAAATGATCCGATAGCGGAAGGCCAACTTAAACTACCTGAAGGAAAAAGAGAATTGACTGCAAACCAATTCCACCAAATGTCAGGGCGTGCCGGGCGTCGTGGCATGGATAAAATCGGATACGTTTACACAATGTCTACGTCTACTCCTCAAATGAAAAAGTTTGAGTCACTCATTAATGAGGAGCCAAACAAATTGGTAAGTAACTTCAAGCCTGATTTTTCTTTTGTTTCCGGCTACTATAAAATGACGAAAGATGATGAAATTATCGATACGGTTTTGAAAAAATCCTTATTTGCCTATGATAAAAGCACTAATGAATCGGCAAAAAAATACCAAAAAATGGTAAAACTTTTTGAAACACAAAAAGATGTTTTGACTAAATTCGGATTTATGAAAAAGGGAAATGACCTGACTGAAAAAGGTGAACTTTTATCCTTGTTAAACGGCTACCATCAAATCCCTGTTATAGATGCCATTCACAGTAAAAGGTTATCTGATTTGAACCCTGTTGAGCTTGCTGCTTGTGTCGGGTCATTAGCTAATATTAACGACAAAACCAATCCTAAAGCTGCAAAATTCAAAAAGGAACCGGAATTTTTTGAGCACGAAAATGTGGAATTGAAAGATTTCGTTGCTGATTTTGACGATGCGCTTGTAACTTACAACGAAAAAAGAGCGGATGAATTTGCAATCAATAGTGAAGGTAAAAGAGTAAATACATTTAAAAAAATCGAACAAAACAAAGATGTAGCAAAGCACATATACGCTTGGGCAGACTTGAATAGCAAATCAGACTCTGGAAGAGACAACTGGAAAGAGCTTTACAAAGGCGACTTGGCAAAATCAATCCGCGATGAAGGCAGCTTGTTCAAGGAAATTATACAAACTGTAGACCTTCTAAAACAAATTTCCACAATCTCTGAGGAAGCGTTAAAGATTACTGACTCAGCAGAAGACCAAATTTACTACACCAATCTAAAATCAACAATAGCAGAATCGATTAAGTTATTGAAAAAAGAACCGATTGTGGATGCGGAATAGAATATATTTCAAAAAAAGTTGAGGGCACGAAGCAATCCTCCTCGTACAAAAACGTCATTGCGAGGCGTGGGTTTTCTACACAGATATTCCTTATGTGAAGGCCGTTGTTTTACCTCTCGCAGTGACCTTTAATAATTCATCTCCCAGCCTTCTTCAATTACTCTGGCAGCACAGGCCTTGCCGTCAGTGTTTCCTGCGTGGCAATTATTCATAGTACCATCATCTGCCTTCCATGTATAATTTGCGTCTTCAATTCCACCCAGTGGATACAATTGAGGACCTCGGCCGTTTGTTATAGTAAACCTAAAGATATCTCTGCCAAAGTTGTTAGGTCCTTTGAGACCATTTACATCAATATCGAGGGCTCCGCAAATTTGATATATCGCTCCTATTCCATTACTCCATGAATACATATTCATAGTATCCATAGCGCAATTAGGAGCGCCACCTGCATAATTACTGACTACATAAGATACTCCATCCGCCGTGATAAACCTGAAGTCTGTAGTATCTTCACTGAAGCCTGCTGGGGTTGAACCATCGTACATCATACTATTATATTTAATACAACCGGATTCGCCTGATCTGCATATTTTTACAACATTAAAATATTTTACTACTTCTTCACCAAAAGTTGCATCGGTGGTTCCTGCGGCAAACAACCCTGATTTACTCAAGTCTCCAGGGCTGCCCTCATCTGCAGCCATTTTGACAAGTACTTGGTTCCATGTGGTATAAGCTTTTTTTAATGCACTAACGTATTGTGTCTTTTGATTATTGGCCATTAAAGTTGGGATGGTCATAGCTGCGACAACCCCAATGATACCGAGGGTAATTAGTACTTCGGCGAGGGTAAACCCACGCTTACGTCGCCCTGAATTTATTTCAGGGTCGCAAGGTCGTCCACTAATGAGATCCTGAAACGAGTTCAGGATGACGTATTTTTTTGTAAAACCATTTTTCTTTTTCATCATAAACTCCAATTCAATTTATAGAAATATTGTACCCCCCCCCGAAAAGTCAATACGGTAAATATACGACTTTTCTGGTATAATACGCTTATGATTATAACTTCAGGAATTTACAAAGGGCGAAAAGTAGTCGCACCAGACGATAAAATAGTTCGACCTACCTTATCAAAAATAAGGGAGAGCATTTTTAGTACACTTTTTTCGATAATAGACTTTGAAGGCAAGAGCTTCCTTGACGTGTTTGCAGGTTCCGGAATAATGGGACTTGAAGCAATTTCTAGAGGGTTTTTGACAGTTGTTGCGATGGAAAAGAACCCGAAAGTTGCAAGAATATTAAAAGAGAATTACATCAATTTGGACATTCCCCCTAATTTGATATTCGGAGACAGTTTAAAAATCCTGCCTAGAATAACCCGTAAATTTGACGTGATTTACATGGATCCGCCTTATATGAGTGGAATTTACGAAGAATGCCTGAAAGCTATCAAGGAAAATTCACTATTAAACCAAAATGGAATTATTGTTATGGAACACAGCCAAGAGGTTAATTGGCAAGATTTGGGATTTGAATTAATCAAACAGAAAAAATATTCTGATAAATTTATTACTTTTTTAAAATAATATAAATCATTTGTCCGTCATTGCAAGGCGTGGGTTTTATATGTTGAAAAAAGTTGAGGGTACGAAGCAATCTCCCACGTACAAGCACGTCATTGCGAGGCGTGGGTTTCCGATTAGGAATAAATAGCCCACCTAAGCAATCTCCTGCAAAATCCTGAGGAGCTTACTTCGGTGTTGTCTTGTGACAAAACTTTAAAGTCCGTGTCTCGCAATTACTACATAAAAGGCTCCTAAATCAGAGATTCAGGAGCCTTTTAAATTCAGTTAAAGAATTTTCACTTCGCTCGCATTAAACGGCGTTACGTACGGGAAGTCTCCCGCACTTCAGCCTCTGCTCGCTCGTGCTACTTAACTAGTTCTTTGAATTTTTTACCAGCTGAAAAAGCAGGAACTGTTTTTGCAGCGATTTTAAGCTCTGCACCAGTTTGAGGGTTACGACCCAATCTAGCAGCTCTTTTACGTGGTTCGAATGTACCGAAACCAACTAAAGTAACTTTTTTGCCTTTAGAAACTGTTTTTTCGATTGTTTCTAATGCTGCTGCAATGATGTCAGCTGCAGATTTTTGAGAAACTTTTGCTTTTTTTGAAACTTCTTTTACCAATTCTTCTTTGTTCATAATGAACCTCCTTTTCTTGCGTCCCTTGACGCCTTTCTCGACAAAAACACATCGTAATGCCTAAGAAAGTACTATTGGCTACTATTTGAATCCATAGACTGTAAAGAACGAATCTATTACTGGTCAATGTTTAGCTTATAACCACCATTCTCCCATTGATTAGGAACAACATACCTATTATACCCATTTCTGCAGATTTGGCAAGGGTTTTTTCAAAAATACTTTAAAAATTGTTAAGAAGTATAATGTAAACGTGGGATTTAAGGATTTCCCTGAAAAATAAATGGCTGCAAATAGGCATATATATTGGACCCTGGCTATTTATAATAATTCTGGTTAATTCTTGCGAATTGCACGCCTTTGTAAAAATATTGCAAAATTTGATAAGCGTTATAGCCGCTTTTGGCCAAATTGTTAGCACCATGCTGTGACATGCCGACACCATGCCCGTTTTTTTTGACGTTATCATCGTAGGACGGCACCGATTGCAAATAAGGCAAATTTTTAGTCCATACATCTGAAGAACAGGAAGTTTGCCCGCCGGCCGAGGCAGAATAATAGGCCGGGATGATTTTCAGGTCGTATATTAAGACAATCCCTCTGGTTTCATCGACTGCTTTATTTGTCTGAGAGGCCTCTGCTGAGGCACCTCCGTATGCCTGATCCTCTGGAGTATCCTTCAAATCGTACCCCCCGTTTGCTCTTTTTCCGAGATTGGCAAGCGCATAGCTTCTTGCCGCAATCGCCTGTGCCTTGTGTGCCTCGTACGACCACCTGGAAGGCATCTCCGAGGGTACAACACCCTTTATGTAGTCCTCTATATTGACGTTGTTTATAACGACAAGGCTACCGTTTTTGTTATAAACTACAAAAAAACCTCGGTACCACTTCCCCTTTACACTTGTATATCCGCCTACGTTGGGTTTTATTACTAAATAGTCTGTGTCTAAATTAAAATATTTTCCCTGAACTTTTACCGATATGGAATTTTTGTAAGCCCTGAATTCATAGCCTTGCATAGCCGCCATTGTATACAAAAGTCTGTTTGTATGAGCATTAAGGATTTGCGCCGGCTTGGATGCACCCAGATAAGTCTTCTCTACACCGTTTTGCAATCCAACTTTAATAGCAAAGCACGGACTTATAAAGATGCCTTGAAGGAATAAAATAATAATTAAAATTAAACTTTTTTTCATAAATACTGCCAGCTATTAATTCCTCACAGTAATATTATAGTCTAAATATTAAAAGAGTCAGTTTTTTTCTCAATCAAAAAAAACCGATTCTTGAAAAAAACTAGAATCAAGCCTTTTTATCTATATTTCCGCCTTCATTTTTTATTCCACTTGTCACGAGGGTTCCAAGCTTTTCTCCCGCGCCGTATGCACCACAAGAACCTAAAACAAAGAGTACCCCATAAAGCACTTTAGGGAGCTTTCCTTGGAGTTTGTGCTTTCCAATAAAGTTTTCGAAGTTTTTAAATGTCTTTTCAAGCCCTTTTTTATCTTTTAACTTCTTAATTTCTGTTATTGAGCTCTTTATGGCACCTTCCAGATTTTTTGACATAAATTTTTCAACGGCGAACATTGCAGACAAAGCGGACGCTTGTTGGATGCCAGTAGAAACCTTATCGTCAGAGGTAAGTACTTTTACTCCTGCAGACAAACAAATTAAGGGGTTTATATTTTCGCCGACTAAATTGACAGCTTTACCTGCATATTTAAGCAAAGCTTCGTTCTTAGATGCTTTGCTTAAGACATCGACTGCACCTTGAGCTGTTTTGCCCAGTGCACCATCAAAAGACATAACAGAATTTACAACATTTCTTGCCTGTCCTATTGCAACAGGAAGCCTTCCAAAGTCACCGTTCTCGACTTTGTCTGTATTTCTTACGCAAAATATTGTTGATGAAACTATATTTCCCATTTATAAACCTTCAATACACTACCTATAAATATATAAAGGTTTATTTTCTTCTAAAATTGCCTCACTTTACAATTTGTTTACAAATTGCAAAACTTGTCGTATTCGCAGTTTTTGCAAGCTGCTTTGTTTTTGGAAAAAACGGTTGAACTTATTGCCAAATCAATATTTTGGCAGAGGGCGTCGACTTTTCCCTCGTAATCTATTTTTAAATTGTCATCGAGTATAATGGATTTTTCAACGTTGTCCTTCAATCCAAGGTAGACAAATTTCAAAGATTTACAGGGGATTTTTTTTGTTTTCAAAAATTTTTCCACCGCAAGCAGATACACAATTGTTTGAAAATCCCACTGGGGATTTTGAGGAATTCTACCGGTTTTATAGTCAAGTATATAGTAGTTATCCCCGTCATTCATCAGTGCGTCTAAACGCCCGCCTATCCACCAATAACCAACCTTACAAGACAAGTTATACTCGGTATTAACCACTTTTAGCTTAAAATACTCGGACGCCTTGAGAGTATCCCAAGCGACGCTCTCGTCTTGATTTAGAACTTTTTCCATTTTTGAAATATCAGAACCCTTCAGATAATAATTAGCAAGTGCGTGAACTTTTTTCCCTTTTTCAAAAAGTTTTGTGCGCTGAGGGACTGATATTTTTTCAATGTATTTGAAAAAGAATTTCATCTGACATTCGTCGAAAGTTTTCAGCATATTAGGAGAAAAATTATTCATTTTCGCCCTCCCTGAGTGTCGCTTTGGGCTTTAATAAATCGGAGAATACCACGCTTGGAGCCTGTGGGCGCATTTGACCGAAAGAATTTGCGCTCTTGCTGACGCTGACGAACAGTTTGCGCTTGGCTCTGGTTATGGCAACGTAAAAAAGTCTCAAATTTTCAGCCAGTAAAAATTCTTTCAACTCGACGTCATTTTTCGGCTTATAGCTTGGGTTAAATTCCCTGACATTTTCCATAAACCGAGTGTTTCCCTTCAATTTTAGACTGTCAAAATTCAGGGTCAAATTGTTTTCGCTGAATTCAGGCAAGAAAACAAAATCGAACTCGTCGCCTTTAGATTTGTGCAAGGTCATTATCTGGATTTTTCCTGCCAAGAATTCTCTATCCCTGTCGTCCTCTTCGCCGAAGAACTTAAACCCGCTCAAATTTGGCTTTTTGGCGAGCTCTCCGAGCCTTTCGATGAGAGTCGAGTATTTTTTGTTCGACATCGAGAGGCGCTTTATAAGGGTAGAAATCAGATAGACGTTGGATTTTTCGATATCGCTGTTGTAATAGTAAAGCCCGATTTTAGTGGCCAGTTCTTCGACGGGAAGTGCGGAGAAATTCAGCCAATAGAGCAAATCCCAGTAAAACTGAGCCAAATTCACGTCCTCTATCTCGTCGGCATTCGACTGGAAAAACGGGTGCGCGTAATTTTTTATTTTCAAATCGAGATTTGTTTTATAGTGGCCGAGTTCAGCCAAAGTTTCGTAATTTTTGGCGATGTTTTCGTTGTTAAAAGGGTCCAAAACCATTTTCAAAATGGCAAAAATTGTCCTAAAAATACCTTTTTGCTCCAGACACTCGCTTCTGGTAATGGCCTTCATCCCAGAATTGTTAATGAAAGTCATCCACCTTGCGACTTGAAAATTGCTTCTCAACAGCAAACCAAAAGTCGCCTTTGGATTTTTGGAAATAAGGGTCTTAATCTGTTTCAAGATGAAGTTTTTTTCAGCGAACTCGTTTTCAAAAACCATCGGAATAATTGCGTCTTTTTCGCTCGGGTTTTTACCGTCCACCGGCCTCATGAAAATTTTGTAGAATGCGTTTTTAGTCTCAGGCACTGTTTCAGCATATGAAACAAAGCCGTTTGCAAGCTTCCAGACATCCTCTGTGCAGCGTTGGGAGCGATCCATTGACACTTTACTGTCACTGGTCTGGATAAACTTCCTGAACCCTTCAACGTCAGCATTGGAAAAAGTGGTAGTGATTGCCTGATTTATGTCGCCACAACGGATTAGGTTGTTGTGCTTTGCGCTCAAAAGGTTTATTAAACGCTGCTGAATAGCCGATGAATCCTGCGCTTCGTCCTCAATTATGTATTTGCAGATATCTTGATAGTAGTTCAAAATGTCGATATTTTCTTCCAGTAACTTTACTGAAAAAAGCAACATATCGTCGTAATCAATCAGATTGTTGTATTTTAAAATCGTATGATACTCCTTGAAAAAGTTTAAAAAGCTTTCCAGTTTTTTGATTTCGACTGCAGTTTTATCAACCGGCAGAGGGATATTGGCGAAATCGGATATATCAAACCCATCCGAGCCGATTTTTAAAACGGAAACAGCACGGTCAAAATCGTCCTGTTCGGTTTTTTTTAGCTTAAATTTTGCTGAAATTTCCCTCAAAATTCTTGATCGTTGAGTGTCGTCGCAGATTTCAAAATCGGCGTTGAGCCCGAGCCTTTCAAAGTTGGAGTTTTCTTTCAAAATTTTGAGCGCAAGCCCGTGGATTGTGCTTATGTTTGGAAGCTGGGAACTTTGCGGGTTGGCGTTTTGTATTCTTTCGCGGAAATTTCTGGCGGCCGATTCCATATAGGTCAAAACAAAGACGTTTTCGGGACTCACGCCGTCGTTGAGCAATTTTATTATTAGTGCCAACAGAATGGTCGTTTTACCAGCCCCTGGAACTGCAGAAATTGCCATTGTACCTGAGTTGTAGTCCAACACCGGCTTTTGGTCGTCACGCGGAACAATCTGGACGGCTGTTTTTTTGTTTTGGACTTCGATTTCGTGGTTCAAATACTTTTCAATGCCACCGAAATTCTCAATCCCGCTGCCGTCGAAAAGGCTCGCGTAGGCGTAAATCTTTTCGCCCGAGCACAGGGTGAGCTTGCGCAGTATCCTTGCGGTTTTCTGGGTGCTCAATTCGATATTGTCATTCAGGGTGAATTGCTCTTTGTCCCATCCTGCTTGAAAAACCCACGCGTTGTAAAGCGGGCCGGTGTCGTTTTTTATCCATTCGTCGCTGGAAACGTCGAGCCAAATCTGGTATTTGCTCTGCAATTGGCTGTCGATAATTTTTTGAGGGGTCGCTACAACCAAATCGTCTTCTCTGATTTCGAGAGTTGAATAGGGATTTTCGGCGATGATTGAATTTTCTATCTGGACTATGATTTCATTTTTTTTGTCCTTGATAACTTGGCTTGAAAAAACCGATTCAAAGTCCTCAAGTTGCTTGATGAAGAAATTGAATTTGTTTATCTCAACCGGTTTGTAATTTGAGATTTCAACAAGATTGTCGAAAATATCGTAGACCTGCTCGGACAGTTTTTCAGCAGCAGAAAGGTTTTCCAGAAGCTTGAGAAACCTTTGATACTTTTGAGTGTACTCATCGTGTTTAAATTCAAAGTCAATAAAAGTATGATTTTTCTCGAAGTTTTCGAGAATTTCCTTGCAATGTTTCATCGGAATTTGAAGGAAATTGGACAAAATAGCCCTGATTTCAAATTCAGATAAATCTTTTTTTAAATCTTCGTCACACAGTTTAAGGATAGTCAAAGAGGCAAGCACCAATGTATTTTGCACCAGTTTTTCACTGCCTGATAAAAATAGCAAATTTACGGGAGCGTTTTTCAAGTTTTCTTTTAGGCAAAATCTGAGCATATCGTCGAATAGCGGGGTTATAATGGCGATATCTGACGGATTTACACCGTCATTTATAAGGGTTTTAATCTTGTCGACCGCCAAATCGAGCATTTGAGCCCTTTTTGAGATGGAGAACAGCGAAAAATTCTTCAACTTGTCATATTTTTGCCCCACCACGTTGTTGAAAATAACTTGCGCGTCGCCTGCAAGTGAACTGTGAGCTGGAAGTTCAGAACTTGTCTGATTAAACAGTTTTTCAAACTGACCAGCCGCCATCTTATCAGCACTCAAATACCCCAAACGGCTTGAACCTAAAGGGTCCCAAGCGACAAAAGCGTCTTTTAGCTGTGGAGCCAAGAATTTTAAGAAATCAAGGCAAATCGGGGTGATTTCGTCACCGTCATCTACAAAAACGTACTCTATTTTTGAAAAATAGTCGGTTTTTTTATAAACGTAGTTAAAAATCAGACTCTGCCTCAAGTAATCCAGCCCTCTGGAATTGAGGGTTTTTAGCTTAAACTCATCCAGTGCCTTTTTGGCGTCAGGTGCAAAGCCTTCCTTTAAAACCTCAGATCGCCATTGAACTTCTTTGTCATCCAGATTGTTTTGGACAATCAGAGAATAGCGTCGAAAAAGTTGGTGCAGCAAGGATTTTTTAGAGTTGTACCCTTCAAACTTCACACTGGAAAGGATATCCCTTAAAATGAATTGAGAAACCTCAAGTCCGACGAGATTCGGCAGAATTGAAGTGTTTTCAGAATTGGGTATGTTATTTTCTATAAACGCCCAGTTATCCATAATTGTGTTGTAAACCAGTCCAAAAAACGAATAAATCTGAAGCTTTTCAACTGATTCAACGGTCAAGTTCTCAAAAACCTCCTGAACAAACTGGTTTTTTTTGTTGGAATTCTGCAAAATGACAAGGATTTTGGAACTATCCACGCCAGAATTCAGCAGCTTGGTATAGTTTTCCACCAGCTTAGAAGTTTTCTCACTAGATATCGCCCCTTGTAATAACATTAAAACCCGTCCTTAAAACAATTTTACCTATTCAATGTTTAATTACAAGCTTGAATGACATATAACTTTTGCAGCTAACTATTACTTTGCCTGCGAAACTACATTCTCCAATGCCTCAAGCGCATCTGCCGGAAGCTTGTCCATACCAGCCTTCGCCGAATCTCTTGATTTAATAAATTCAATTCTGTCGTACATGCGTTTAACAAATTGCTCTGCGTAATCTGCATTGGCAAAAGTAGCCTCAAATCCATCGATTTCCATTATTTCGATGTCGGAGAAATTCTCCCATTTTTCAAATTTGGCGGTTCCTTCCACAATCGATTCGATTATGCCAAGCGTGTGTTTCGGCTGGACTTTTTTGCCCATAAAATCGCCTGTGTTCAAAATATAACAAGCAACTCCGCCCTCGATAAGCTTTTTAAATCTGACGTAATCCATTTCGAGCGGATAAACCCTGAAAGGGTTCGCGTAAGGTTCGACCACCAATGCGTTAGGGTCAACACCCTCAGCCAGTCTTTCGGCCGTTGTTCTTTTTGTTGCGAGCGTCGCGCCCATAGCAGAACCCAAAGACGCACCCGAAAGTTTTATCACAGGAGGGATTGTAGGGTCTTTCATCAACCAGAAAATCGCATCAATCGGCTCGTCAACCCTGTCCACCCTGTTCGGCGACCAAAGTTTTGATTTTACAGCCCTACCGTTGCCGTTTCTTATGTCTTCTGTTATTGAATAAAGTTTTCCATCTTTGCCTTGAATCACCCCGTTATTTTGCTGAGTCAAGATGAATTTGTTATCCTCGCAGCCCATCGGGTAATCTTGCGTTTTGTCAAAGTAAGCCGGCTCAAGTGCTATTGAATACTTGTCTTGGACGTTAATTATAAAAGCGTCATCGTGCAAAACGGTGATGTCGTACTTGTCATCGTGTTTAGCGTGGGTAATGGTCGATTTACCGGAACCTGAAAGCCCGAAAACGGCCGCTTGGAAAGATTTACCATCCAAATTGCCCCCTAAGTTATATCTTTTCATTCCACCGTGACAAGATGCGTAGCCGTTTCTGGCGGCAATGTTCCATGCCAAAGTCAAAGTGCCTTTTTTGTGCTCTCCGAAGTATCTCATCCCCAAAATTGCAGCACAGTTGTGTTTCGGGTCAAAGAAGGTCAACCCATAAGGGAAATCCGGGTGTGTCCAATCTGGATCGGAGAAAACGTAGATGTCACCCTCGTTTATCTCTCTTGAATCGTTATACATTTTTTTGTAAGCATCGTTGATGAATTGGAAATTTAAAATCCAAGAATAAAGGATGTTTTCATACCCCTCAGGGATTAAAAGATGCGCCTTTACCATAAAATCGGTGTCCAAACCTACCACAACTTCAGTTTTGTACATTGTTTTGTAACGCGATAGGTAAACTGCCTCTCTTAATATAGGAAGCAAATATTCAAGGTCGCAATCTGGCTCACCGACGATTTTCCTTGCAACAGAACAACGCCCGACGACAGTTCCGTCATTGAACAAAAGTTGGTTGGCGTCTTTTGGAAGCCCCTGCTCTTCAGGTTTAAAAACAGGCATGCCGGTTAATTCGACTGTACCAGGACTATTTTTTGCCAAACCGTAAGCTTCTTCAAGGCTTTTTATTTCTCTTATATTATTACCAAAAAACGGTGCTGTTAAGGTCGCACGCGCCGCGGAAGTGTTTGATTTTAATTCTTCTGAATTGGTGAAAAATTCTACTGTAGACATCTATTCTCCTTGAATATTGGGATATATGGCCTGAGCCAAATTTTATTTTAACAGAAACAAAAATTCTTTGTAAAAAATTAATATGTTACAGTAGAAAAATAAATATGTTTAATTTAACATGTCAAGAAATAGGGGAATCTTGTATGAAGTATTCAAAATATTCAGTAGTCATAATAGGAGGCGGAATTGCCGGCCTTTACGCTGCTTTGAAAATATCTCAAGAGAGCAACCTGCCGGATGGCTTGCTTTTGATTACCAAATCAAAACTGGGAGAAAGCAATTCCATCTACGCTCAAGGTGGGATTGTGGCGGTGTTAAAAGACAACAAACTGGATTCACCAAGTCTTCATATAAGCGACACGCTAAAAGCCGGTGCAGGCTTAAGTGATTTTGGAGTCACAAAACTTATCTCGGAAAAATCAGACGAAGTCATAAAAGACCTGCTTTCTTTTGGGGTCGAGTTTGACAAAAAAGAAAATAACGACTTCTTTTTGACCATAGAAGCCGCCCACAGCGTAAACAGAATCCTTCACGCAGGCGGAGACGCAACGGGAAAAGGGATTGAAAAAGCCCTCTGTAAAAAAGTAATGAAAAATTCGAACATTGAAGTATACGAACAGACTTTGGCCGTAGAATTACTTATAAATGCGGACAGCGAATGTAAAGGTTTCGTGGCTTTCAACGATATGACCCAAGAGTACGAAGTTATTTATTCATCCGCCGTCATTTTGGCCTCAGGCGGGCTAGGACAGCTTTACAAACACACCACAAACCCAACTGTAGCAACAGGCGACGGAGTTGCAATTGCCTACAACGCCGGTGCAATAATCCAAGATATGGAATTTATCCAATTCCACCCGACAGCACTTGCCCTTGAGACGGGCGAAAACAGATTTCTAATATCCGAAGCCGTACGCGGCGAAGGTGCCAAACTCGTCGACGAAAACGGCGTTGAATTTATGCACAAGTACCACGACAAAAAAGAACTTGCTCCGCGCGACATCGTAACCAGAGCGATTTACAACGAGATGCAAGAGCAAAAAATTGACCACGTTTATTTGAATTCAACCCACCTTGAAAAATCAATGTTGCAAAAAAGGTTCCCTAATATCACAAAAATTTGTGAAGAAAACGGAATCGATATTTCAAAAGATTTTATCCCTGTATCTCCAGCTGCGCACTATGCTATGGGTGGAGTTAAAACAAACATAGAGGGAAGAACCTCTATCAGAGGGCTTTATGCAATAGGCGAAGTCGCCTCAACTGGACTGCACGGAGCAAACAGGCTTGCGAGCAATTCCCTACTTGAGTGCGTTGTGAGTGCCTACGAATTGGCCAACTACCTCAGTTTTGCCAATTTGACTCCGCCAAAATTGATTGATGAGAGCATAAAATCCATAGTGAATAAATATTCCGAAGAGGTCGATTACGTCGAGTACGACGTGGACAGCTTAAAATCAAGATTACAAGACATTATGTGGAATTACGTCGGGATATTGAGAGACGAAAACGCACTCAACATTGCAGACCAAAAATTGCAGGTGCTCAAGGCAGAATTTACCACCCACGATAAATGCTTTAACAAATACGAATACGAATTTAAAAACATGCTCACGGTAGCGCAACTGATAATAAACTCGGCCCAAAAGCGGAAAGAATCGCGCGGGGCTCATTTTAGAAAAGATTACCAGATGACAAAAGAAGTTGCCGAACACAACTGCATGGTAAAAGGCGAAAAAGGGCTTGTCTTTGTGGCGTAAGCAAGTGATTGATTAGCTAAATATTTTGTAGTTTTTGTCGTTGCGAGGAAAATAAAGTTTTAACGAAGCAATCTAACCCAGAAAAAATATCAAATATATATAATAATAGAAAGAGAATTTATGGGACAATTTTTACTACACGATTTTATAATAGAAAAACACGTTAAATTGGCACTGGAAGAAGATATCGGGTTTGGCGACATCACCACCGACTTTTTGGCCGACGAGAACGACTTTTTGTCCGGAAGCCTTAACACCCGCTCTAACGGGGTTTTGTGCGGCTGCGATGTTTTCAAGATGGTTTACAAAGTCCTTTCCGACAAAATCGAAATAAAATTCCACTTTAAAGACGGCGACTTAATCAAAGCCGGAGACAAAATCGCAGACATTTCGGGTCCGGCAAGATTTTTATTAATCGGTGAAAGAACAGCCCTAAATTACATCCAAAGGCTCAGCGGAATTTCGACCGAAACAAGAAAATACCAAGACTCGATAGGGGATTATCCGGCCAAAATTGTGGACACGAGAAAAACCACCCCGAATTTCAGAATGTTTGAAAAATACGCAGTAAAAACAGGCGGCGGTGCCTTGCACAGATTTAACCTGTCCGATTGCGCGATGATTAAAGACAACCACATTAAATTGGCGGGCTCTATCACCAATGCTGTAACAAAATTAAGAAAAAACATCTCGCACGCCCACCAGATTGAAGTCGAATGCGACACGCTCGAGCAGGTTCAAGAAGCCCTCGATTGCTCAGTAGACATAATTATGTTGGACAACATGACGATCGAAGAAATGAAATCGGCATGCGAATTAATAAACAAACGCGCGATAGTCGAAGCGAGCGGTAACGTGAACCTTGACACGGTAAACAAAATAGCTTCAGTCGGAGTGGACATAATTTCCTCAAGCGCAATCGTGGCAAAAGCCGGCACTTTGGATTTGGCTCTCGATATTTAAGCTTTAATAATTAATGGTGCTTATTCAAGCACTTTTGCCGTTCAGCCTGCACTTGAGTCATAAGGCTCACTTTGTTAGCCCTTCAACTTTTATTGCAACAAAGTGTCGTATCTCTAATCAGAATTTAAGATAACTGTATTTTAACCCTACTTAAAAACAGTTATAAAAACGGTATTGGATTTTATTGTGATGAATTTTCCGTCCAAGTCGGTTTTGACTTCCTCAATAAATTGATCGACTTTAGCTTCGTCAAAATATTTCATAAACCTGTCTTTCATTGTCTTCTCGCCAGGCGACGGAGGGGTTAAGAACCATGTATCGACCATATTTTTGCTCGCGACATAATTTGATTCAACCACCTGTAAATCCACTTTTCCATCACCAAATCCGGCTATATCAAAGTTTACGGCAAGCGAATTTTCATCAAAATTGCACAGCGGGTCGTTTTGACTTGACATAAATTCATTCTCGGCTTTCTTAAATTCCTCGAAATTTTGGATTTTTTCGGGGTTCAACAGCTCCCAATAGCGGGTGTTTGAAGAAATTATAGGCTCGAACGCACAAAATCTTCCCCCAGGCTTAAGGATTCTAAAAATCTCGTTAATCGCCGTTTGTTTATCCAAAATGTGGACTAGCACAGACCGCATTAAAGCCTTGTCGACAGAATTATCAGGCAAATCAATCTTTTCGCAAGGTGACTGGAGCATTCTGTAACCGCTCGTTACTCCGGATTCATCCAAAATTGATTTGCAGGAAACTAGGCAGTCTTCGAATTTATCGCAGAAAATCATTTCGCCGGTGTTATTAAGAAGCTCCAATGCACGAAAGCCCAAAAGCCCAGTACCAGTACCAATGTCGATTAAGATGTCTCCCGGTTTAATTTCCGCACTTGACAACACTGTTTCTCTCACCGATTCAAGCCATCTTAGAGTTTGTTCTTTTTGCACCTCTGAAAGTGCCGAAAATCTTGATTCTTTTAACCACTGAGTCCAATTTTTACAGATATTTCCCATTTTCACCTCAACACGAAATTGTTTTGATTTCGCTTACTAAATTACTTTACTACTACTAAATTTTATTTGTGGTGCTTACTAGATTTATGCACTCGCTGTTTTTTGCTGGCGAACATCGTTTTTGTTCTTTTTACTCCGCTCGCAACTCTTTTGCTACTAAATCACATTTTGATTTACTCGTTTACGGCTTTTTTCACATGCAAAGCCGGTGGCTGAATGTACAGCGGCAGAAGCTTTTTCCAATCAAAATCTCCTCCAGAAGTTTCAAGTTTATCAACTGCAATATTAATCAAAAACGCGCCCAAGTCGTAGGGTTCACCTTGGTAAGAAACCCCGCCCAAAATTGGTTGCAACTTATCGTCTGTGATAACAAAATAATCTTCTTTTTCCATCATTCGTTTCAATTCTTCGACCAAAATCGATTGTGGAGCGAAGATTTCTTTCCCAGAATCAAAAACCGACACGTATGCCATTTCTTTTCTGGCGTCGAGCGCGACCAGGGTTTTTTTGTCCGTGGTGTTAATTTTGGAAAGGATTTCCAGTGATGAAATTCCGACCGTTTTAATATTAACCGCTTGCGCCATCACTCGAGCTACAGTCGTGCAAGCTCTTATTCCCGTAAAACTTCCCGGCCCGATGTTGGTTGCTACCACGTCAATATCCTGTGGGGTCAAACCGGATTCTTCAAGCAGATTTGCTATGGTAGAGATTATGTAAGCAGAGTGGTAGTTCGTTTTTGTGGTTTCCACAATTCTGGAGAATAATATTTCTTTATCAGTGCCAACCGCAACGTACATTTTATCCAAACAAGTGTCAAAAGCTAGTATATTCATTAGTTAAGCCCTCTTATTATGGCTAAATTTTGTTCGCCGCAAGCTTCAAGCGAGTACATTCTGTCTTCATTTTCGCCGTAGGTAACGTTAATTTTTATGTGATTAAAGGGGATTTCGTTCTGAGAAAATTCGGCCCATTCAACGAAAGTGAGCATTTTACCCTCTGAATATTCCCTCAATTCGTCAACTATTGTGCTAACCCCTTCATTTTCCAAGCGGTATAAATCGAAGTGATAAATGGGGATTTTTGCGCTGTGGTACTCGTTTAGGATGACAAAACTTGGACTGGTGACTTTTTCTTGTACCTCAAGTGCTTCGGCGACCAGTTTCACAAACGCAGTTTTTCCTGCACCTATTTCACCGTAAAGGCTTACAAAACAGCCTTTATCCACAACTAAATCGGCAAATTTTTTCGCCAATTCTTTTGTTTCTTCCAAACTTGTACAATTTTTCTCAAAACCGTTTTTCATAAGATTATGATAGCACAAATTGAGCCCTACAACAAGAGATGGATACTTGGCTGCTCTCGCTAAAGGAGCCAAGAACGACTTGCTAGTAGGCAAGACATTTCGACATCTTCTCGATATCCGCAAAAACACTACTTATATATGACTACTTTATTTCGTCCGTGGTGTTTTGCTTCGTAAAGTGCCTTATCCGCGTTTTTATACAATGTTTCAGGCTCATCACCCGAATGGTACTCACAAACCCCAACACTTATTGTCACATTTATATTTTTACACGGCTCGCCTTTTTCACCGCAAATTGAAATAGAATTGCTTTCCACGGCATGTCTAAGCCTTTGGGCGACAGCAAATGCCTCCTCTATCTTCGTGTATGGAAGCAGGACGGAAAACTCCTCCCCACCATATCTTGAAGCTATATCATATTCTCTTAATCCGGCTCTAATAATGTTTGCTATTTCTTTTAAAACTAAATCACCAACTACATGCCCGTGGGTATCATTAACGTTTTTAAAAAAGTCCACATCAATCATCATCGAACACAGCGGCTTTTTTTGACGATTCGCGGTCGCTACTTCTTGTTTGATTCGAACTTCAAACTGCCTTCTGTTGTTGAGTCCTGTCAGAGCATCAAGAGTTGCGTGTTGCAACACTTCAGCGTAAACATTAGCCCTGTGGATAGTTATAGAAGATTGATTGGTCAATTGCAGAAGGTATTCGATTTCTTTTTTGTTAAGTTTGTCGACATTACTATGGGCAACAATGCAGCCAAGCAAAGTCTTTTCCCCAACCAGAGGGAAAATCCCCATTTTGTCGTCGTCTGTCAAGACATACTTTGACTTTGCGTTAAGTTTTGAAAGCACAGAAAAAATCTTTTTATTCCTGCATGAAGTCGGCCAAATCAAATCAAAACCGGTATCGGCTTGATTTCTCAAAAAGATGTAAATAAGATGGTCAGAGATAAATCTGTCAACCATCTCCCCTATCATTGGAATTATGTAGTTTAATTCGTACTGGGTTTCGATTATTTTTGCGATATTTTTCATCGCATCGTGAAACTCAATATTAGACTGCATTTGTTCCGAAAGAATCGTGTTCTGGATTTTTAATGATATTTGATAAGACGCAATTGAGAGTGCCATAAAAAACTCTGGCGTCAAAATTTTTGACGAATCGCCTACCAAATCAAGTTCAATAAGTCCATACGGCTTATTTTTTCTTTTGAGTGGGAAAAGGATTATGTCTTTTTTATTATTAAATCCAAAATCAACATAAGTCTGCAATTTACTCATACTAAAAGGTTTATCGTTGATAATAAAATCTTCCTTGCTAAATTGAGCAAGAGCTAAATAAAGCTTATCTGTGTAAGAATTTTTGTGAAATTCGTCGATGACAACCCAGCTTTTTGCAAAATCCTTTAGAGACTTTGTGTACTCGTCGTATATATAAATATTAATGCCATTCAATTCCATAAAGTCGCTAAAGGTTTTTGTTAACAAATTTACGATATCAAGCGAATTAGAGTTCTCTGTCAATATCTTTGAGATCCTTGACAGAAGTGCTAGTTCAATATTTTTATTTCTTGTACCCATTTTAGTCCTTTAATTGAAACTATTTAAAGCCGTTATTTGAAAAATCTTTCTATATCATTTACGGCATGAGTTTCTGACACCAATTTATCATAAACGTACTGAATGTCATCCGGTGATATGGAAAATTCAGCAAGCAAATCCAAATCAAACAGATTAAGATCCAACTTGCAGTCATCCAATACCAGATTTGATAAAATATCCGCCACGTACACTATAGTACAAGGAAATTTGAAATTTTCGCTCTTCTCAGGACTGTGGTGGTACAAAATCACATCAGCGATTGCTTCTGGCAGATTCCAATCGCACGCAACTGAATGCGCTATTTGACAGTGGTTTGTCTCACAAAATTCTTCTTCCAGTTTTAGGTTTTTCTCTGAATCAAAGCTCCCACGGCTTAAATCGCAGGCCCGAGAGTAATTTTTACTGTCATACTGGGCTAAAATAACATTTCCTAAATTATGCAATATCGCAGCCGAAAAAACATCGTCCTTACCTTGATAAAACAGTAATTCAGATAAAAATTTCGCGCCGATTGCCGTTAATAGATTATGCTTCCAAAATTTTGAATAATCGAAAACATTCATTTCAGAGGTCTTTGGGGCAAACATCTTAAATATACTGGCGGACAGAACTAATCCCCGGATTGTTGTTGTTCCCAATATTGTTATAGCCTCATTAATGGTTCCTATTTTTCTTGAGAATCCGTAGTATGAGGAATTAACCAACCTCAGCACTCTTGTGGTAAGCCCCGCGTCCTGAGATATAACTTTACAAAGAATTGCTGAAGGTGATTGTTCGTCCTGCACAAGTTCAATAACTTTTGTCGCCACTTCAGGCAATGATGGAATATCTTTTACCTTAGCACTTATTGACAGGACTTTTTCAGATTTACTGTTTTTAAGCTCTGCTTTATGTAGTAGTTCATTTTCATTAACCGAAACTATGTCAATACCTATTCTTAATAACTCCTCATGCAGCCATTCTCTAAAGACTTCGTCTTTGCCTATTACACCAGACGAATAAATGACCAGCTTGTCTGTTTTTTGCGAATAAGTATTTATGATATTCAAAAGTACCGGCTTATAATCTTCCCTTGAAGAATTTTGTTCGATGAAGTATTCCTGAATGGTTATACCATTTTTTACACAAAAATCTTCAATTCCAGCCCTTTGCTCTGTCAGGTCGCTTGAAAAATCATTATCATTTTGTTTATAGCTACATAAATAAGCAACAGCTTCCAAATTTGCCTCCCTTAATTTGTCTTACTAAAAAAGTCTTTTTGTTCACAAGTTTTGAAATTCTTCAGAATGGCTTTATCCAAAGCTTCTGTTGCGACTATTTTACCGTGAACGTAGGTTACCGAGGTCGTTAAAGAAGGTTCGTCATCAACTTTTTCTTCAAAGTGATTAACTTCACCATTATTTATCAATATTTTTGAAACTTCATTCAGCATCTCAAAGATGTAAGCTGAAGTATTTGAATTTGATTTGTAATTTGAGACAAGCATGGCAGCTTTTTCGAGCTCCATTCGTGATTCTTTGTACATCTTGAGGTGTTTTAAAAGGATCGCCAAGTTGTAGTGAGCTTCGTAATCCATAGGTTTAAGCTCTATCGCCTTGCAATAATTAACCCCTGCGTTTTGGTAGTCGCCCATCAATTGATAAGTTAAAGCAAGGTTGTAAAGCGAATCATAATCGTTTTTTAAAATATTTGCCGCGTGTTTATAAGCGTCGACTGATTTTAAAAGAAACTGATAAGCATCGTCCTCTTTGTCGTTTAAATACATGGATTTTTCTCTGTAGGCAATTCCCATATTATAGTAAGCTATACCCCTATTGATTTTTTCGCTTTTTGTATTGCTAAAAACAAACGGGATAAACCACAAATGCTTGCTTGAATCTATTATGCTCTTGTACTGGCCGATTGCCCCGTCGAAATCTCCCAGCTTTTCGGCTGAGACTATACCCAAATTCATTCGAGCAAGGGTGAATTTTTTATTGTAGTCAATCGCTTTCTCATATGCTTCAGCGGCAGAATAATAATCTTCATAAACCACGTAGATATTTCCAAGGTTAAACTGCGCACCGTAGTGGCCTGGGTAAAGCTGCAAACCATGATTGTAATAATCAATCGCCTGCTGCAACTCCATTTTTTTATAGGCCTTGTCGCCCTTGTAAACGTAATACATCCCCAAAGCTTTGTCATACTGTCTTATAAACCAGTCCTGATGGAAGAATGCGCCAGCAAAGCAGATGAGCACAAAGAGAACAAAAAAGGATTTTGTAAATATTTTTTTAGTGGAATTTTTCAATTTATTCATCCCACCATTTTATCCCTCTAATACAAATGTTGCAAGTTTGTATCAGAATGTATAGAAACTAGCAAAAAAAACCTTTTACAGTTTTTAGGCTCAGCATGAAAGTTTCTCTACTAAATTCAACCATAAACTATAAGAATAGCTTTTCTTCTCAAGACCAGCTTCCTCAAGCAACTGTAAATATTCCAAAACAAAAATTTACGGCAGATGGCTTGGCATTAAAAAGCAATTACAACAAAGCATTAATCTCTTTTAAAGGTTACCATGGAAACCAAGAACCTGCAAAAAAACTTTTTTGGATTCTATCCGGAACAAGTGACGTATACGAAAATAATTATACTAATTTTCACATGTACAACGGCGGCAACACAGGCTGGAAAAAATGGGTGAACCTTCCGCCCAACGAACTTTTAAAATTCAACCCAAAAGATTCAATCGAGGCGATTTGCTCTCTTAACAAATCGCCTAACTGCTATCCAGGAATTCCCTCCTTCATCCCTACTCCGAATTATGGCGATAAATGGGGGCGAAGAGCTAATTATATCGAAATAAACCCAAGAACAATTGCCAACACTCAAGGGGACAAAAAGTCAGAAGGGCTACTAAATTTAATAAAACTTTTGCCGGCAATCCCGCCTTCTCCAAAAAGTTTTGCAAACTGCATAATTTTATCGCAACTTTATCCTTCACTCAATAACGATGGGAAAGTTGGCAATTCATCGCTTTACACGATGAACTTACACTCAGGCATTTCAAAAAATCTTACCTCTGAAAGATTGTCTCGTGGAGGCCAAAAAATGGGCGATGACGAGATGGTCAAATCGTTTAACGACCTTGCGCACATGAGAGGGCTAAAAACAGGCATGAGAATGCTTCTTTCCGCCAATCAAATGAAAGTTCAAGGGAGAACGTTTGATTGGAATAAAGACGAAAAAGCCTTTATTGATTCTTGCTGCTATGCGGTTGAATTAGGATTTGATGCAATATTTTTTGATAGCGCAAAGCACGTAGGGAATTACGACATGGGCAACTACCACGGTGCCGGCGCACTTCCGAATTTTAAACAAATGCAGTATATCACCCAACAAATTAAGGCAAAAACCGGAAGAAATGACATCGCACTCATCGGAGAAAAATGTGATAACAATTATAGAAACAAAGAAATGGGATTATCTGCCGGAACCGACTGGTCAAAAGCCGACGATTTCAAAAGTGTATTACACGAATACGATAAGCAAAGATACAACGACGAATACGCATCAGGACCTGTCATTTCAGATGATAACGACAGTGGCGGAATGTCTTATGAGCAAAGACTAAAAAGAGTTAAAAATGGTTTAAATGGATTTAGGGATCCGGGCTATAAACTTCCGACATTCATGCAAATGGAAGATATTTTCCCATCAACTCCTTATACAAACACCCACAAACAAATGCTTGAGGGCCAAAACCATTCGACTTACGGCGACGTAAACAGCCATTATAATAATTTATTTGATACATCCGGCCATGCACGATGGCTCACGAATTCTGTTTATAACGAATTTTTGAATGTAATGTACCAATAGCGACAAATTGAGAGTTAAAAACGTTCAACCTAAGTCTTAGCTTCCTTGAATCTCTAAAGCTTTGTTGTAAAACTCCAAATACTGCTTGGACAATTGCGGCTTGTTTAATTTTTTGTAGGTATAGGCAAGATTGTAGTAAAAATCCGGGTCGTTCTTGTTTAGTTCAATGGCTTTTAGGAAAGCTATTTTTGCGCTTTTTAAGTTGCCAGACTGAATGTAGGCGCATCCCAAATTGTAATATGCGTAAGGAAAATCGTTCTTGGACTTATTGGCTTTTCTGTAATTTTCAATAGCCAAAAACGGTTTGTCATCTTCCAGATAAATATTTGCCAAATTATAATAAGCTTTATAGCACTTTGAGTCTATTAAAATGGCTCTCTGATACATAAAAATCGAGTCTGAGATTCTTCCTTTGTCCTGAAGAATGTTGCCCAACAAAACCCACTCTTGAGGGGTTCTTTGAGATTCGGGGATTGTCAAAAGGATTTCAAACGACTTCTCTATTTCGTTACTGCAGTAAAATAAATTGGCCTGCTGAATAGATGAAAGTGTTTCGTCAGAAAGAAGCGGAACTGTAGGCTTAACAAATGGCTTCGTTATAGCTTGGAGTGTGGCTTTTTTCACCTGAATCGGCTTTTGTGCTGATAATGGATTAATTGCAGGCGAATTTTTCTCCTGCGAGAAAACGCAAGGGCATAAAACCAATATCATTACAGCTAATAAAAACAACTTCTTCATAACCATATTATAGCTTAAATAAATTGTAGTATCTAATGATGCTGCCTAAAAATAGAAAATAGACTGGTTTATTTGCCTTCAAAAAAAACATATGTCATTATATTGGGGATGTCTCTTTTACTGATTAGTCCTTGCCAAAGATTGCTTAAAAACAAACTCTGGCAAGGATTCTTTCATTTGTTATATTCTCCGAAATGCTGGCTTTACGCGAACAAACTCACATCATGTGCCGAGATATATTGCGGGTTTGTTACATTCACGCAATAAAAAAGCAATTAATCAAATCCGAATGTGTTTATAAAAGAAGGTAGATGGTTATTTAACAATTTGGAGGTTCGGTTATGGCAATAAGCAACGTTAATATGCAGAGACAAATGGTTGACCCGGCACAATCTTATGCGAACAGTTACGCAAATAATATAATGAACAGTGATGAAGACTTTGCGGGATTAGGGCAAATCGGCGGTGCGGCTTATATGAATAACAACTCAAACATCTTCGGCATCGGAATGGGCTACGGTGGTGAAATGAACTACGGTGGCGGAATGGGAATGGGCTACGGTGGCGGAATGAACTACGGTGGCGGAATGGGAATGGGCTACGGACCAGGTTCCGAAACTATGAATATGACTCAAGAACAGTTTTTACAACATCAGGAAAAAATGGAAAACTACCAAATTGAAAAACAAGTTCGCCAACAAAAGAAACTAGCTAACGCAGAGTTCTCTTCAACAGCAGCGGAAGATTCAATCACAAGACAAATCGGTATACTTCAACGAAAAATCAAAAACAACGAACAAGATAACGTTTACACAGAATACAACAAATTAATTAACGAAGTTGAAATAAAACTAAAAGAAGGCGGATATATCGGTGAGCACACCGACAAAAACCAAATTAAAGCATACGCTGAAAAATTGTATCTCAAATCAACAGGCAAAAGCGTGACTGAAGACTTGACACAAAACGGCGACAGCGGATTCGTTCAAGGGCTAAAACAAGGCATCGGCTGTGGATTCGGTTCATTGTTCACAAACAAGAAAAACTACGAAGACAACATCTCGGCAATAACCGGCGAAGCAAAAAGCAGCACATCATCAACTTGGAAAGCAGTAGGAAACTTCGTAGCCGGCGGCCTATCAGCAGCATTGCTAGTATTCGGCGGACTAAAAGGAGCGAGAGCAATAAGAGGAACTCATCCTTAGGCAAACAAATCAAAGCGGGTAAGCGGTAGTGTAAAATCGAGTAAATAAAAATAGTATGTGTGTTAAATAAAAAAGGTCAGTATTAACTGGCCTTTTTCATATATTTTGTTTTTGAGCCCATAACCACTATTAATGAAATATGTGATTGCAAGACACTTAATAACACGTTTTGCAGTTCAGATGCGAGATTCTTTCAAGTTGATGGCTACCAGATTACGTCTCTAAAAAAGGATTGATGTTTTCATACAATGTCTGTACCGTGGGGATGGCATTAGTCTTTTAACCTTTTATACCTTTTTTCAACTCGTTTATTATTTGAACTAAATTGTTATCGGTTTTCAATTCTTCCTTTATTTTCTCATAAGAAAAAAGGATTGTCGGGTGTTTTTTGTTGAAAAAATTTGCAATACTGACAAAACTCATCTGAGTGAGTTCGCGGGTTAAATAAATCGCTATGTGGCGGGTGTGGGAGATTTTTTGGTTTCTGGCCGTACTCTTTAAATCCTCAAGAGAAACGTTAAAATAACTGCAAACAACGTTTGCGATGTTTTCGATATCGATTTTTTTCTTGGTGATGTTGCATTTAAGAACTTTCTGAACGGTCTCGACAGTCAAATCTATATTTTGAATACTAGCGTAGGCGCTGACTTTGGTAAACGCACCTTCCAATTCGCGCACATTCTGAGAAAAATTGTGGGCTATAAAATCCAAAACATCTGACGAAATTTTCATACCGATTTCATCGGCAAGGTTTGCCAAAATAGCAACTCTTGTCTCAAAATCAGGCGGAGTGATATCAACCATAAGACCCCATTCAAAACGGGTTCTGAGCCTTTCAGGCAAAGTCGGAATGTCTTTTGGCGGACGGTCAGAGGTGATAACAATCTGTTTTGAATTGTTATGAAGACTGTCGAAAGTGTGGAAAACTTCTTCCATCGTGCGTTCTTTAGATTCGATGAACTGAATATCGTCAAGCAAAAGCACGTCAACATTTCTGAATTTTTGACGGAATTTGGACATTCTGTCGTTGATGTCCCCGCCTTTTCTGATGTTGTTGATTAATTCGTTGGTGAAATCCTCTGTTTTAATGTACCTTACTTTCAATTTCGGATTGTTGAACATGATGTAGTGGCCGATTGCCTGCATCAAGTGGGTTTTACCCAATCCTGAAGGGCCGTATATGAAAAGAGGGTTGTATTTTTTTGAAGGGTTTTGAGCCACCGTATAGGCAGCGGCTTGCGCGAAACGGTTGTTTTCGCCGACCACAAAATTATCGAATTTGTATTTTAAATTCAGATTAGAATAAGACTGCATTTTGGCTAAATTGTCGACAGCCTGATCTTTTGGCGATTTTTCAGCCACCTGTTTTGCTTTTTGAATCTGTTTTTTAAGCTTGGCTGAAACTTCTTCGTCAAACACCATTTTAAATTCGACGTCTTCGCCCAAAACTTTTTTAAACGCGTCGAGAATCTGTTGGTAATGGTTTTTTCTGATAATGGAAACCGCAAAAGATTGCCCCGTAAGGACAGAAAATTGACCGTTTTCAAACCCGATAGGCTCCAACGGAACAATCCACGGATCGAACGAAGACGGCGAAATTGTTTGCTGCAACTCGACTTTAACTTCTTCCCATATTCTTTTAATTTCAGACATTTCCATACAAAAATATTACAACAAAATAAGTTTAAATTCTACCCAAGGTGTCAAAATAACTAGCATTTTGTCATCCTGAACTTGATTCAGGATCTATCCAACATACAACTCTGGTAAGATCCTGAAACGAGTTCAGGATGACGCTGGCGTCTGTATTCCCCTAAAGATAAATACGACTAATCCATCAATTTGTACAACAAGACCCCGACAGAAACGCTCAAATTCAAGGATTCTACTTCACTGTCCATCTCGATTGTCACTTTTTTTGTTGCAAAATCAATAAGTTCT